>Ga0193752_1000289_pt1 | contig 53682 bp, 54 predicted proteins | sample H1c1metaG_FD_144924 | JGI IMG/M metagenome (GOLD analysis project Ga0193752, IMG submission 144924) | Soil microbial communities from a riparian zone of the East river system, Colorado, United States - H1c1 | ecosystem: Environmental > Terrestrial > Soil > Riparian zone | place: USA: East River...
CAAACCTTCCGGCCTGGCTACGACGAGCCCGGATGGTGAGAATTGCCTTGCGAGCTGGGCGCGCGAGCACGATTTGGAGGCACCGCGCATGCATGCTTCATCGCGACTCGACGCCGAGGTGACTGGTCTGGTGACTTTCGCGCGCACGACTCGAGCGATCGAGCAGCTGACGGCGGCGCGTACTGCCGGGCAGTACCGGCGCTTTTACCTCGGGCTCGCGCGCCAACCGCCCGAGCCGCTCGATGGTGAATGGCGCTTTCCGATCGGTCGCGATCCGCGCGACCCGAGGCGTCGCGTCGCGTTGGCGAACGGTACGTCCGTTCGCGGCGGCAAGGGGAAGGCCTCGACGAAAGGCTTTTGCCTCGCCGATAGCGCGTGGTCGCGGTACCGGACGCTGTCGTCGGCGTCGCACCTCGCGCTCTTGCTCTTGCAGCCGGAAACGGGTCGTACACACCAGCTTCGCGTGCATGCGGCTCGCGGTGGTGCGCCGCTGTGGGGCGACAAGCACTATGGCGGACCGGTGCGCGAAGTCATGGAAGATGGCCGCGTGCTGGCCGCGCGCCGCGTCATGCTGCACTGTGCGAAGCTCATTTTGCCCGGTATCGCGCGCGCGGAACCGCTCGTCGTTCACGCCCCGGTGCCGGAAGACATGCGAGGGTTTTTTGTTGCTCTGGGCGGCGACTCAGCGCTGCTCGCGCCTTCTAGCTGGAGCTGACGACCGCTCGTTGGAGCGGCCATTATTCAGGTTCGGGCTGGAGGGCTGGACGCAAGTCATCTGGAGGTTACGATCCCTCTCTAATGACTCAACCACCGAGTAGCTCGACTGGCGGTATCGTGCGCGCGCTCGGCGGCATGGCCCTGCAAGGCTTCAAAGACGCACTCAATCGCGGAACCAAGTCGGGCGATGCGCCGCTCGACACGCAGCAAGAGCCGCCCGTCGTCGCGCAGCTGATGATCGAGATCCGCTCCGATGGCTCGCACACGATCGCGCGCGGCGCGCTTCACGACTTGCGCTCGCAGGAAAGCGCGCACGTGCACGCGGAAGGCAAGTCGCCGGCGCAGCTCATCGCGTCGCTGCTCGGATCGCTGCTCAGCTTGCCGTCGGGCACGTTCGAGCGATTGCGCAACCCCGCCGAAGACAAGCGCGACACGCGCATCGAAGTACTGCCGCACGACTCGAACAAGTCGCACGACTCGAACAAGTCCAAGGACGAGCGGTAATTCAGTTTCAGTTACTGAAACGTGCCAGCACGTCTTCGGCGTCGAGGATCTCACACATCTTGCGAAGTTCCGCGTGATTCACGCCGCGAAACCGCGTGTCTTCCACCGTCTCGGTGAGCGGTACGTCGAGTCGCAGGGTCGCGAGCTTCTCGTATAGGAGCGCATCCTCGCGCGCCCGCGCCAGTTCACTCGCGAGCGCCGGCGCTCCGCGAACCTGCAGCTCCCAGCTGCGAGAGTCATCCGGGATCTCGGCCACGTTGCGATACTTCGAGAGCACCTTCGCCGCGCTCTTTTCGCCCCAACGCGGGATTCCCGGAATCCCATCCGCCGTGTCTCCGACGAGTGCGAGCAGCGAAGGCACCTGCTCCGGCGCGACTCCGAGTCGCTCGCGTACGCCTGCCGAATCGAATGCTTTCTTTTGGCGCCGGTCGTACGTGACGATCTTCGGATCGCGCACGCACTGACACAAATCTTTGTCGGGTGAACAAATCCGAACTTGCTCGATGCTCGGATCCTCGGCCGCGCGCGCGGCGAACGCGGCGAGTGCGTCGTCCGCTTCGAACTCGATCATCGACCACGTCACGATTCCGAGCGCACGCGTCGCTTGCTCTGCGAGCGGGAATTGATTCCACAGATCCGGATCGATCCCGGCGCCCGTCTTGTAGCCGGGGAACATGTCGTTGCGGAACGACTCGATCACCGTGTCGAAGGCGATTCCCACGTGCGTGACATCGGGGTCGAGCAACATGCCCGAGAACGATCGAAGCAGCGAGCGCGTCGCGCCCACTTCGCGTCCATTCTTCACGGCGCTCGGGGCGCCGAAAAACGCACGGAAGAGCTCGTAGGTACCGTCGACCAAATACACGTACGACATTCGGGCAACTCTAGCAGAGCTGCGGGCCTCGGTTGCGGCCCCGATTTTGGGGTATAGACAGCCCCTAGTCTGTCTCCAGCAGAGGTGCCCGATGGCGCGAGAATGCAGTCACACGGATTCCATCAAGTTCACGAAGGTGACCAAACACGAGTGCGAGGATTGCGTGAAGATGGGCGGCGAATGGCTGCACCTTCGCATGTGCCTCCAATGCGGACACACCGCGTGTTGTGACTCGTCGCCGAACAAACACGCGTCCGCGCACTTTCGGACGTCGCATCATCCGATCATGCGTTCGGCCGAACCCGGCGAAACTTGGACGTGGTGCTTCGTCGATAACCTCGAGCCGGGCGAGCTCGAGCTCTGAGTCAGTTCAGCGATTGTGGCCGATCCAACCCGGTGGATCGCTCGCGGGAAACGACTCGATCGATGCTTCTTCGACGATATCCATCTGCTCGGGTTGATCGTGGCCGTCGCCATTGGTCGTTCGCGTGGGGCGAACGACGGTCGGTTCGAGCGAAGGTGGTGGCAGGCTCAAGGTTGGGTTGCGCTGACTTGTGCCGGGCAGCTGGCCCGTGATGAGCCGCGCACCGCGCTCGAACGTCACGTACGACCAGGCCCACTCGAGCAGTACGGCGACGCGGTTGCGAAAGCCGACCAAGAACATGATGTGGACCACGAGCCACAACAACCACGCGAGCAGGCCCGCGAAGTGTGCGTGCGCGAATTCAGCGACTGCCGCGCCGCGGCCGATCGTCGCGAGTGAGCCCTTGTCGTTGTACTTGAATGCGATCGTTTCATAGCCGTAGAGCTGAGCCATGATTCGACGGCTCGCGTACTTGCCGGCTTGAATCGCGCCTTGCGCGACCCCAGGGACGGGCTTGCCGTTCTCCTGCTTGATGTTCGCAAGGTCGCCGACCACGTACACTTCGTCGCGCTCCGGCAACGTGAGGAACGGTGTGACTTGAACCCGGCCCTGCTTGTCGAGCGGCACACCGAGGAACGACTTCGCGATCGGTGATGCTGCGACGCCTGCCGCCCAAAGCACCGTCCGTGCTTCGACGCGACCTGAGCTCGTTTCGACGCCGAGTTCGTCGATGTCCGTCACGCTGCGCGAGGTGCAAACCTCGACGCCGAGGTGCGCGAGCTGGCGTTGCGCGTCCGCAGACACTTCCGGGCGATACGACGGCAAGATGCGGGGCCCTGCCTCGAGCAGCAACACACGCGCAGAACGCGGATCGATCCGCCGGAAGTCCTTCGCGAGTGTCGTGTCCGAAATCTCTGCGAGAGCACCGGCGAGCTCCACACCGGTCGGACCCGCGCCGACTACGACGAACGTCGTCCAGCGCGTGCGCTCTTGCGGATCGTCCTCGCGCTCGGCGAGCTCGAACGCCAACAGCACTCGGCGGCGAATCTCGAGTGCGTCTTCGATGCTCTTCAAACCCGGCGCACATTTCGCCCACTCGGTGTGGCCGAAGTACGAGTGCGTCGCGCCCGTGCCCACGATCAAGTAATCGTACGGCATGTTCCCTCGATCGAGCACCACGCACTTCTTGTCGAGGTCGATCGACTTCACGTCCGCGAGGAAGACCTCAGCATTCCTCTGATTGCGTAGAACACGCCGAATCGGTGCAGCGATGTCACTCGGATTCAAGCCGGCAGTTGCCACCTGGTACAGCAGCGGCTGGAACAAGTGGTGGTTGTGTCGATCCAGTACTGTGACGCGGACCGGCGCACGCTTGAGCGTCTGGGCCGCGTTCAACCCAGCAAAACCGGCCCCGACGATGACGACGTGTGGGACACGCGTTACGGCTGACGTATCAGGCTCGGTGTACATGCAGACCTCAGGACTTCACATAGGTCCCGAAGCTTGTTTGTGCCACCGCCGAAATGAAAGAGATTTGTGGGCTAGCGGAACGAGCTCACGCGCGTGCCGAGCTGGCGTGCGAGCCGGTAGAAGTCGCTCTGGCGGTCGATGAATCGCACCGTCGGCGACAGCGTTTTTTGATCCACCAGCTTTTCGAACGCGATGTAGTGCAAGTCGAGCTGGCCCGCGACGCTCACCATGTGCCCGTCGAGGCTCTCCTCCGCGAGCGCACGATACGCGCCGAAGCCCAGCTGTGTGCCCAACATCACGTCGAATGCGTGGGGCGCCGCACAGCGCGCTTCGTATCCGAGCTGCAAGCCCGTGAGCTTGATCGTACGACCGGTCTTGTCGCGATAGCGCTGCGCCGTGCGAGCCGCGAGCGAACGGCTCATGTCGAACGTCGCGAACGACACGTGCCCGTATTGATCGCGCTGCGCGCCTCCGAGCGCCTGTTCGGAGAGCAACTCGGACAAACCTTCCGCGAGCAGCACGACTCCGTAGCGTTTGCCGCGCGCTTGCCGGGCCGAGATCAACTCTACGATCAGATCCGCGAGCGCATCCAAATCGAGGTTGCCGTTTGCATCGAGCAGTGCGCCTTGCGCGTCTTCCATGCCGAGCACGAGGTGCGCTTCGCCTGCGATCGCGACGCCGTATGCAAGCCAACCCGCGCGCCGGCCCATCGTCGAAACGATGTAGTAGCTCTGCGTCGCAACCGCGTCCGCGCGCAAGTTGAGCAGCTCTTTCGCCATCACGTCGACCGCGGTGAAAAAACCGAACGTGAAGTCGATGCCGGCGTAGTCGTTGTCGATCGTCTTCGGCACGTGGACGATGCGCACGCGCGGCGCGTCCTCCGGCAAGCGCCGCTGGTACTCGTACAGCAGGTTCGCCGTGCGCAGCGTGCCATCCCCACCGATCGAGACGAGCGCGTCGAGCTCGAGGTGACGGAGCGCGGAATAAGTCGCGGCGAGTCCGCCGTTCTTCGTGGGATCCTCGAGATCGCGCACCGAATTGATGTCGCGACCGGGATTTGCGCGCGCGGTGCCTAGGAAAACACCGCGGGCGTTGCGCAGGCCGCGCAGATCGGCGTCTGTGATGGTGCGATAGTGCACGCCGTCGTGCAGCGCAGTTTGTTGCGGGCGAAAGTTCTCGAGGTTCGTGTAGCCGTATAAAATGCCGATCACTTCAGAGCCGGTGCGCCGAAACGCACTTGCCGCTGCCGCGATCACGGCGTTGGCAGCAGGCGCAGGACCGCCCGAGAACAACAAGCCGACACGTTCGATCTTTCCCATGGATCTGCTCCGCTCCGAGCGCAGTGCGTACCACGGTCTGTCCGAATCTAGCTACGAGACATGAGCGCGCGCGTCCTGGAATCCGAGTTGTCCGGAGTTGCACACCGGCAACAAAGTAGAAAACGAGTGGAGACAGCCTACGGGCCAGCGTCGTTTCGACCTCCGCCACTCTGGAATCGGGATGGATCAAATGCACGACGCAGCGATGTCCGAAGTCAAGCGACGCCCCATCAGTCCTCCCGCCAATGCGCCGTCTCGCATCGATCCGGAGGAGTTCCGCCAGCAAGTAGTCGATCACTTGCTCTACACCTGCGTAAAAGACGCCCGCGACGCCACTCCGGCCGATTTGTATCGGGCGATGGCGCACTCGGTCCGTGACCGGCTCGTACAGCGCTGGCTCGCCACCCAGCGCACCTACGCCGAACGCGACGTGAAGTACGCGTATTACCTCTCCTCGGAGTTCTTGACCGGCCGGAGCCTCGGCTTGTGCCTCGTGAACCTCGGCCTGTACGGCGTCGCCGAAAAGCTAGCGGCGGCAGCCGGCGTCGAGATCATCGACGTGATCGAGTCCGAGGGCGACCCGGGCCTCGGCAATGGCGGCCTCGGACGGCTCGCGGCGTGTTTCATGGACTCGCTCGCGACACTCGAGCTGCCCGCCGTTGGGTACGGTATCCGCTACGAGTACGGCATCTTCGAGCAGCGTATCGAGCACGGCCAGCAGGTCGAGCATCGCGACAACTGGCTCGAATATGGAAACCCGTGGGAGCTGCCGCGCCACGACCGCCAGCAGACGGTTCGGTTCTATGGCCATACCGAGATGCGGCGCGACGACCAAGGTCGACTCTGGGTCGATTGGGTGGACACGACGACCGTGCTCGGCTTGCCGTACGACTCGTTCATCACCGGTCACGAGACCGACAACGTGAACACGCTGCGGCTCTGGTCGGCGCGCGCGTCGCGCGACTTCGACCTGCAGATGTTCAACAGCGGCGACCACCGCCGCGCGGTGCAAGAGAAGGTCGAAGTGGAGAGCATCTCGAAGGTGCTCTACCCGAACGACCACACCGACGAAGGTAAAGAGCTGCGCTTGAAGCAGCAGTACTTCTTCGTCGCCTGTTCGATCGCCGACATCATCGCCAACTTCAAGCGCCGGCATCGCGACTTCCGCTTGCTGCCCGAGCGGGCCGCGATTCAATTGAACGACACGCACCCGGCGATCGCGGTCGCGGAGCTGATGCGCGTGCTGCTCGATCAGGAGCACCTCGATTGGGACGTCGCGTGGGACATCACGCAGCGTTCGATCGGCTATACGAATCACACGCTCTTACCGGAAGCGCTCGAGAAGTGGCCGGTGCGGATGTTCGAGCGAATGCTCCCGCGCCACTTGATGATCATCTACGAGATCAACCAGCGCTTCATGCGCGAGGTGAGCACGCGCTACACGAACGATGCGGCTCGGATGGCGCGCATGTCGATCATCGAGGAAGGGCCGGTCAAACAAGTCCGGATGGCGCACCTCGCGACCCTCGGATCGCACAGCATCAACGGCGTTGCAGGGCTCCACACCGAGCTCGTCAAACACGAGCTGCTCGTGGATTTCTACGACATGTTCCCGGACCGGTTCAACAACAAGACCAACGGCGTCACGCCGCGTCGCTGGTTGTTGTACGCGAACCCGGGTTTATCGGGATTGCTCGCGGAGAAGCTCGGTTCCGGCTTCATTCACGACGACTTGCGCGCGCTCGCCCGGCTGCGCGAGTGGGCGGACGACGCGCCGTTCCTCGATGCGCTGATGCGGGTCAAGCGCGACAACAAACAAGAGCTCGCCGGCACGCTCGCGCGGATCATGGGCGTTCGTTTGAATACGGACGCGATGCTCGTCGTGCAGATCAAGCGGATCCACGAGTACAAGCGCCAGCTGCTCGCCTGTCTCGAGGTGCTCACGCACTACCTGCGTCTGAAGGACCATCCGCACCTGGAAGTGCAGCCGCGCACGTACATCTTCGCCGGCAAAGCCGCGCCGGGATACGTGATGGCGAAGCTGCACATCCGGCTGATCAACGACATCGCGGACGTGATCAATCGCGACCCGCAGACGAAGGACAAGCTGCAGGTGTTCTTCGTGCCGAACTACGGCGTGTCGCTCGCGCAGTGCATGATCCCGGCGGCCGACGTGTCGCTGCAGATCTCGCAGGCGGGCAAAGAAGCGTCGGGTACGAGCAACATGAAGCTCGCGCTGAACGGCGCGCTCACGGTCGGAACCTTGGATGGTGCGAACGTGGAGCTTCGTGATGCGGTCGGGCCCGAGAACTTCTTTTTGTTCGGGCGCACGGTCGAGCAGGTCCAAGAGTCGTATCGCAATGGGTACTGGTCGAGTGTGTTCATCGAACAGAACTTCGAGCTCGCGCGCGCGATCGCGCTGCTCGACTCGGACTTCTTCTGCCTGGGAGATGCCGGGCGCTACGCGAGCGTCGTGCACATCCTGCGGAACTTCGATCACTACATGATCTGCGCCGACTTCGCCGACTACGTGAACTCGATGAGCGAGGCAGCGACGTTGTACGAACATCCGCGCGAATGGTCGCGGCGTGCGCTGTTGAACATCGCGGGATCGAGCCGCTTTTCGAGCGACGCCACGATCCGCCAATACGCGAACGAGATTTGGAACCTGAAGCCAGTCAAAGTCGACATGGCCGAAGCAAATCGCAGAGACGCCTGATGTCGGGTGGGGCGCTTCGAGCGCCCCACGCTCGACTCAGTCGTCGTCCGCGTCTTCACTGCGGATCGCGTGAGGCGCCAGCTCCGGGAACGTCGCGCACAACTCGTCCTCGATCAGCGCGTACAACTCGTCATTGAGCTCGGACAAGTCTTCGGACGAACGCTCGGCGTTGCGCTGATACACGAACACGCGCGTCGCCTTCGGCTCTCCCACGTTCGCGACGCCCGTGGTTTGGGCGGTATCGAGGAGCACGCTCGTCCGCGGGTCGACACCGTCCGCGACGACTTCCGCGCCGGGTAGGTCGGTCACGACCATGAGCGCGCCATCGAGCGCAGCTGCAAGCGGCTTCGGCAAGCGCTCGAGCGTCTCGCGCACGCGTTCTTCGAACACATCGCGACTGAGCGCCCAAAACACCGGCGCCTGCGCCAGGTCGGCTTCGCGTGCGCGCAAGAATGCGGCCACCATCGCTCGCCCGTCGCCTAACACCTCGTGCGCGAGCGCGAGCGTGTGATGCGCATCGCCGTAGGTCGGCTCGCGAGTCACCGCGCTCTGCAACAGCGACAACGCGCCGGCTGCGTCGCCGATCTCGAAGTGCGCACGTCCAACCAGAAAGTCGACTCGCGCGCTCTCGAACGGACCCTTCGGCAACGCAGCGACCACGCGCGCCGCGTTTTCCTTGTCACCTTGGTGCATGAAGGCGTCGTACTTGAGCAGCAGCGCGTCGGCAGTCTCGTCGTCGTTCTCCGCGAAATCGAGCGCCTCTTCCACCATCCCGAGCGCCGCATCGAAGTCGTGCAACGGATGGATCAAGACCTCCGCCGCGTTCAGCATCGCTTCGACGAACGTGTCGTCGAGCGCGATCGCTTGGCGATAGTGTTCGATCGCATCCTCGGCGTTGCCTTGGGCGGCTTTCACGTACCCGAGCAGGTTGTGCGCTTCGGGCGATTGCGCATCGAGCTCGAGGCTCTTCTCCGCAGATAGCTCCGCCCCTCGCAGATCACCGCGGTGTAGGAGATCCCACCCTCGGTCCAAGTGCGCCGTGAATTGGTCCATCGGTCCGCGTGCGGACGCGTCGGTCACATTCGAGTCGCTGTCAGCCATCGTTACGAGCGCCTCTCCGAGGCTCCGGGCGCCTATAGTGCATTATGCCATGAGAATCCACTGCTTGACGTGGCAGCACCGGCCTGAGCGGTCCCCAGCGCGCGAAGCTGTACGAATGAAAAATGAAATCTCAAGGGTTTCCATCGTTCGTCCGTTTAACTCGCAGCGCATGCGAGCAATTCGGGCAGTCGACGGCAATCCGCACACATGACGCTGCCTGAACAGCGCGAAAGGCGACAGCGCGTCATCGTGATCGGTGCGTCGACGGGCGGCACCGAAGCGATCCGGGTGTTTCTGCAGCGTTGTGACGCGGACACGCCCGCCATCGTGATCGTGCAGCACATGCCGCCGGGCTTCACCGCAGCGCTCGCGGAACGGCTCGATCAAGACGTCACGGTGCGCGTGCTGGAAGCCGTGCACGGCGAGCCGCTCGCGCCGGGCGTTGCTTTGATCGCACCGGGGGACCGGCACGTCGTGCTGCGCCGCACGAATAACCGGTTGTTCGTCGACGTGGTCGAGACGCCGACGGTGAATCGCCACCGGCCGTCGGTCGACGTGTTGTTCAACTCCGCCGCTATCAGCTGCGGCGCGCAAGCGGTCGGCGTGATCCTGACTGGAATGGGCGACGACGGCGCGCGCGGGTTGAAAGCGATGCGCGACGCGGGCTGCGAGACGTTTGCCCAGGACGAGGCCAGCTGCGTCGTGTACGGCATGCCGCGCGAAGCAGTGCGGCTCGGAGCCGCGACGCACGTACTTCCGCTGCGCGCGCTCACGAACGCAGTGCTGGCCACCGTAAAGCGCTGATTCGAGGGGCGGAGCCTGAGCGGCCGCCGCGGGCCGGTTTTGGGACCTCGATCAGCCAGCATGTTACAAGGCGGCGTGCCGAGGACACCACCGTGGCTGCGCGTGATTTGGTTCGCGCTCGCGCTCTGCCTGGTCGCACTGCTGATCGTGCAGCTGCGAGCCGTGCTCTCGCCCGTCTTGTTCGCGCTATTGCTCGCGTACGTGCTCGACCCGCTCGTCGATCACTTCGAACGCATGCGAATCCCGCGCGCGCTCGGCATCGCGATCATCTTGTTCGCGGCGCTGCTCGCGCTCACGCTGTTCGTGATCTTGGTCGTGCCGCAGCTCGTGCGCGACGTGACCGAGCTCTTTCGTGCGCTCTCGAGCGGCCTCGTTCGGTTTCTTGCCGCGGTCCAGCCTTGGCTCGCCGAGCACAATGTCCCGGTGCCGAGCAGCGTGTCGTCGGCGCTCGATCAGCTCGGCGACAACCTCTTGTCCACGGCCTCGTCTGCGCTAGCGCCGGTCGGGGACGTGCTGCTCGCAGCCATCGGCGGCACGGCCACCGCGCTCGGTTCGCTCTCGAACGCGCTGTTCGTCCCGGTCTTCGCGTTCTACTTCCTGCACGACTTCGACAGGATCAAGCTGCGCGTCCAAGAGCTCCTGCCGGCTTCGATCCGGCCGAACGTCGTCGCGATGGCCACCCAGGTCGATCGTGTCCTCGGGCAGTTCATGCGCGGGCAGCTGACCGTAATGGCGATCATGGCGGCCCTGTATGCATTTGGTTACTGGATCATCGGAGTCCCACTCGCCGTCCCGATCGGCGTTCTGGCGGGCGTGCTCTCGTTCATCCCGTACGTCGGCAGCACACTCGCGCTCGTATTCGGCCTACTGATGGTCACGCTCCACTGGACCAGCGCGACCAAGCTGCTCGGGGTCGTGGCCGTCTATGGCGTGATTCAGTTGCTGGAAAGCTTCGTGATTACGCCACGGGTGGTCGGTGGTAAGCTCGGGCTCTCGCCGGTGTGGGTGCTGTTCGCGCTGCTCGCGTTCGGGCACTTGTTCGGCTTCGTCGGCGTAATGCTCGCACTTCCCGCAAGCGCGGTGATCAAAGTCTTCGTCGTGGACGCACTGGCCTATTACCAGAGCAGCGCGCTGTACCTCGCTGAACCGGACGCAATCGCGCTCGGTTCGCGTCCGGGTCGGTTGCGATTGCGGCGCGCAAACCGCGCGCGAACAGCTCGGAGGATGCCGCGGTGAACGCGAATGGGGTCGGCAGCGCGGAGATCGATCGAGTCGTGGCCTGCGTGCGCGATCACGCGCGCGCAACGGCGCTGGGTGCGTTTGCGTACGCGGTGCTCGCATCGCAAGCCGAACGCAAGCTCACGCAAATCGACGCGGCCTTCGTCCAGAGCGCAGCGAACGAGCACGGGATCGATCGGGAGGCTGCGGCCACGCCCGCCGGCAACCTACTCGCAGTCCTGGAAAACGGGCCGCGCGACAGTCAGCAGTCGCTGCTCGTCGGCGGATTTGCAGCGGCGGGCTTCGGCAACGTGTGCCTCGCAGCCAAGGGCGGCGAGCGCCGCGCGGCGGCGATCGTCCTCGTCGAGCACCTCAGCTGGCTCGAGATGGCGACGCCATATCGCGTCACACCGTTTCTCGGCGTGATGCTGCCGGGCGAGATTCGGGGCGTCGTCGAGGACGCGCTGATCGACGCGATCTTGGGCGAGGACGGCCGCATCGATCCAGCGGCGATCGATGGTGCGGCGCGTGCGCGAAACGCGGCGCGGCTCACGACGCTCGCACGTACGCAGAGCGACGCGGCTCGCACCGCGCTCGGTCGCGTATCCGATCAAGCGAACGACCCTGCGACACGCGCGGTCGCGCGAGCGCTCCTAGGCGATCACGTGCAACTCGGTCTCGCCGCGGCTCACCCACTACGGGTGCACGGTGTGGCGCACGCGCCGTCCCGGCGTTTGCCGTTCGCGATCATTCGCTGGGTGACGGGGATCGCGCTGCTCTCCGCGCTGTATCGGACCGTCTGCTTCCTGCTCGCGCTGCGGCGTGAAGCCGAGATCGAGCTCGAAGGCGGGCTTCTGCGCGTGCGCGGTCGGACTACGTTTCTCGGGAAGACCGTGCGCAGCACCGAAGCTTGCTACACGCTGGACCGCATCAACGGCGCGTTTCGCCGAGCGCGTTTCGCGCTGCTCGGGAGTGCAGTGGGCGTGATCTCGCTTTCGTGCGGTGTGCTGCTCGGTGGCCACCTGCTCTTCGATGGCGTACGAGGCGGCGCGCCGTTCTTGCTGATCGCGGGCGCTGCAGCGGTGTTGCTCGGTGCGGCACTCGATCTCGCGATCGAAGTGCTGTTGCCTGCGCGCAAAGGCCAAGTCGAGCTGCAAGTCGACGTCGTCGGCGCGCGCTCGGTTCGCGTCTCGCGCGTCCCGCTCCTGGATGCAGATCGGCTGTTGTCCGCGCTTGCGGAGCGGGTCGCCCTACAGACGGGCTGACTTCAGGCGTTTCGTGCTACGAAACGCGTCGAGATGCCCTGGATACCCATGATGTTGCGCGGAACGCGTGTCCTCGCGCGCGTATCTGCGAATGGCGAGCCAGTCGTCGGCTCGGATGGTCGCGTGGAGGTGCGCTACAAGGCGCAGGACGCAAAGGCGTATCGCGCAGCGAAGCGCAACCTCGAGCCGATCGCGGGGGAAGCGCAGATGCCGGACGACGCGGTCGTAGCCGCGACTGCGGCGAGTGCGTCGAAGACGAAAGCGGATCGGGCGCAGACCGTAGCTGCAACGAAATATCCCGAAGGCACGGTCATCGTGTACGCGGACGGCGCGTGCTCGGGCAATCCTGGCCCGGCGGGGATCGGCGTCGTGATTCAAGACGCGCAGGGCCGGCGCGAGTTATCTCAATTTCTCGGCGAGGGGACGAACAACATCGCGGAGCTGACTGCCGTGCTGGAGGCAGCGCATGCGATCGAGGATCACGACTGCCCCGTGCGCATTCATACGGACAGCAAGTACGCGATCGGCGTGCTCTCGATGGGTTGGAAGGCGAAAGCCAACACCGAGCTCATCGGCCGGGTGCGCGAAGCGCTCAAGCCGTTCAAAGACTTGCAGCTGATCCACGTGCCGGGACATGCCGGTGTGTTGTTGAACGAGCGCGCGGACGCGCTCGCGGTTCAAGCCGTGAAGACCACCGACTCGCCGGGTTGGAAATCGTACTGAGTCACACGACTGCGCCGAAGATCCGTGCGGCGTCGCGCAAAGTCACGAACTGGTAACCCTGTTCGCGCAGCGCTTCGAGCGCCGTGCGTAGGTTTTTGAGCTTGTCGCGCGCGCGCACACGCAGATCCGGTTGCTGCGGCACGATCAGGGCCTCGAGCCCGTCGTCGTGCGCATCGGCCGCATCGATCCCGTGCAACTCGAGGTTCACGAGGCTGCGACCGGCGATCAAGCGCGTGAGCAAGCGCGCGCCGCGCGTTCCAGCGACCACGATGTACGTTCCGATGAACGGCAATCGCCCGGTGAAATCGCGCGTTACGCCGATCGGCAATTCCAGCACGCCTTTGCCTTCACGATAGAACGGGCGGTCTACGCGATACGGCTCCGCCGGCGCACGCAGCACACGCGGATCGTCGACCACGCTGTGCGTCTGCCGGCCGCGCGCGAGGTAGTGCCCGATCGCCAGTGCCTTGGCAGCGTAATATGCAGGGCAGGGGAACACGCTCGAGTCGTAGGTCACGTCGAGCTCCGCGAGCACGTCGAACATCGCGTCGTTGATCGTGTACCCTGGCGCGCGAAAGCCGACCGGTTTCTGCCCGGTCGCAGACTCGATCGCACGGCTGCCCTCGAGGACCTGGGTGCGGATCTCAGCCGGCGAGCGCCGCGACAAATCGTAGAGGTGATCGAACGAGTGGTTGCCGATCTCGTAGCCGTCAGCTGCGGCAGCTCGCAGCGCCTGGGCCGCGGTCGCGTCGGTCAGGTCACGGCCGCATGCAAACAAGGTCGCCGGGATCGACATCGTGCCGAATAGCTCGAGCAAACGCGGCAGCGCCCGCCGGTACACCGCATGCGAAGCCGGCTCGGGCAGCTCGGGCAAGCCGTGAATCGCGCTGTAACAACCGATCTCGTCCAGGTCGACCGAGACGGCGCACAATCGCAGCGCATTCGAGAATCGCCCAGCCATTCAGCCCTTCAGCCGAATCGCGACAAACAGCTTCGCCAAGTTCCCGAGCACGTTCGGCACCCGCCTGAAGAGGTGGATCGAGGGAGCGCGCTTTTCCTTGATGCGCACGGGGATCTCTTTGATCGCGACGCCGGCCCGCTCGGCGCGGATCACGAACTCGCTCGCGAAGAGATCTTTGTCGACGATGCAGCTCTCGGCGACGGGCACCAGCACGACGCGCCGAAACGCCTTCAGGCCGTGGGTATCGGTGCCTTTGAAGCCGAGCGCGACGCGCAACATGCCGTTGATCACCAAACTGCCGGCGTGACGAAGCAGAGGCCGTTCGTCGCGAGCGCCGTCGGCGAGCTTCGATCCGATCACCAGATCGGCGCCGCCGGCGTTCAGCACCTCGAGCGCGCGGGTGTAGAAGTCGGTGTCGCACAGGTCGATCTCGTCGCAGAACACGTATTCGCCGTGCGCATCGAGGATGCCTTTGCGCAGCGCGAGACCGTAGTTGCCGTTGCCGGGCGAGCCGACCGAGAAGAAGCGCACTTGCGGAAAGCGTTGCGACAGCTCTTCGCAAATCTCGCGCGTCGCATCGACCGAGCCGTTTTCGGCCAGCAGCAGCTCGTAGCGGAGGTCGAACGCCTTCAAGCGATCGATGAGATCCACGACCGAGGATCGCAGGATCCCTTCCTCGTTGTAGATCGGAATGATGATGGTGACTTTCGGTGCTTCGATCATCGGCGCTCGCGGGGACCGCAATCTTCAACAGGCGCCGCCGGCCGTCAAGCCACGCGAATGCGTAGATTTACGCAACTACGCTGCTGAGAAGCGCGTGGCCGTGTTCGAGCCGGCACACGATCTCGGTCGCGCGCGCGGGTAATGCTGCCGTTTGGCCGCGCGCGACGCGAAGCGGTTCGAACGCGCCGCGCAGCTCGACCGCCCCGTCGATCACTGTGAGTGCGCGTAGCGTGTTCCAGTCCGGCAATTGCACGTCCCCGCCGCCGGTGACGCGCGCGGCGCGTAGATAGTCGGAACGAACCGGCGCACCGGCATCCGTGCCACACAACACGTCGCAGCGCGCAGCTGCATGCAGATCGATCGGAGCGGACCTGCAGCGCTGAGCGGCGAGATACACGGGGTCGCTCGTGCGCGCCCAGTCGGTGACCTCGAGCGCACGCTCGACGTGCAGCTCGCGAGGCTTGCCTTTCGGATCCAGCTTGCCTTGCTCGTCGTAGCGGCGGTTCCAGTCCCAATACCGCAAGGTCACGCCGCGCCGTCCGGGCGCGACGTATTGGGGCTCGACGAGCGTCACGCCGCGACCGACCGCGTGCGCCATGCCCGGCTGCAAGAGATAGAAGTCGCCCGGCTCGACCGGTACGAACTCGAGCAGCGACGAGACGTCTGCGTCGCTCGCGATCAGCTGGCGCATGCGCTCGAGCGTGGCTTCGGGCCGCAAGCCGAGATACAAGCCCGCGCCCGGTTCGCGCGCGACGATGTACCAGCACTCGGGCTTGCCCGTTTCATCGCCGACGAGCTTCGGGTCGTCCACTGCGGGATGGATCTGGACCGACAAGTGATCGGCCGCATCGAGCCACTTCACGAGCAGCGCACTCGAGCCCGCGGCCGATTCAGCGCCGAGAAACGCTTCGGGGTCCGCCGCGACGGCTTCGCGCAGATAGCGCCCGTCCGCGAGCCGGCTGGGCAGCTCCGGCCCGAGCGACAGCTCCCACGACTCGCCGATGGCCAGTTCACGCAGTGCCGGCGCGAGGCCGAGCGCGGCCTTGTACGTGCCGCAGATGCGCCGCCCGCCCCATGGCGTGCGCGCGGGCGACGTGAAGTTGTCGGCGGCGAGCAGCACCGGACGTGGCATTGCAGAAAGTTTGGTCATGTCTTACGTGTCGGTAAAACTGGGATGACGTCCCGAACACCGCGCGACCACGCCGGCTTCGGGCGATCTGCGAGTCACCGCGAATACCAGATAGGCGTTCGGGTGCTGAGCGCGCCAGGAGACCAACCATGACATACGAGGGACCCGATCGCAGGATCCACAAGGTGTTCGTCACTCGGAACACCGAGTATCACATCAAGGGAGCGACCTGCGTTGGAGTTCGTGATCGCGAGACTGGGGAGTGGCTGCGCGGACATTTCGCGATCGAGCGTCCGGTCGTCGGCGCGATCAAATTCTTCGATAGCGGCTCGATGAGCGCGTCGCCCGGCCTGCCCCGCGTGGGCGAATCGATGTACTTCGAGGACTTCGGTCGCGATCTGGTCACTAGCTGCGTCGTGTCGGTGGAACGGCCACGGCCCGAGGTCGTCGCGGAGTACGCGACGGTTGAAGCCTGAGCGTGATATAGCAGCCATCCAGCATGTCGAAACGTATGGTGCGAGTGGTCGCAGCCTTGGTTGCGGTGGACGGGAAATACCTGATCACCCAACGTCGCAAGACCGCCGTGCTGCCGAGCCTGTGGGAGTTCCCGGGCGGGCGCGTCGAACCCAACGAGACCGATGCCGATGCGCTCACCCGCGAAGTGAAAGGGCGGCTCGGCGTCGCGATTGCAGTCGGCCAAATGATCTCGTACGTGCGCCACCCGTACGAGCACTACACGGTGGATCTCCACTTGTACGAGTGCCGGTTGCTGACACCCGAGCTGCGCACGCTCGCGGTGCAAGCGTTTCGCTGGATTCGCTCGGAAGAGTTCGACGACTACGCGTTTGCGCCCGCGGACGAAGCTTCGATGACCCAGTTGCTCGGCGAAGGTTGAAGCGCTCGCCGCGTATCTGGTCGGTTATCTGGTTGGTTATCTGGTTGGTTATCTGACGTGCCCGTTCGGCCCGGCTAGAGTGCGGGCGTGTTCGTCGAAAACGTTGCCTTCGAACCCGTCCCCGATTACGCGCGCGTCCAGTCGGACGTGCTTCGCGAAGTGCGCTCGCGCTTGTTGCGCGAACCGTCGCTCGCGGCCGCGCTCGATTCTGCATTCGTCGCGATCGAGCGGCGCCAGCCTGCGGTCGCGACCTTCATCGCGCACGACCTGGCCGGCATCGACGCGCCGACGGCTCAAGGTGTCGCCTATTTTTTGGCGATGACGGTCGTGTTGTCGTTCGAAGAGTCGTTCGGGCGCCGGCTCGGTTGCGTCGATCTTGCCGACCTGCGGGACGCGCTCGAACGGTTGCTCGCGGACGGTGAGCTTCGCGCGACTGGGAACGCCGGCCGCTTCTACAGCGAAGATGCGCTCGCGCTCGGCCAACCGGCGATCATCAAGCTGCTGCGCGCCGAGTTCGACGTCGCGATCGGCACGTTGCCGCGAAACGCGGAGAGCGAGCGCGATGCGGCCGATCTCACGGAGCAGCTCGAGACGTTTTATCAAACGCTGCTCGTGCTGACGTTGACGCTCACACACGCGGTTGCGCCCGCGTCGGATCGAACGTCTTAGTCAGTCAGTTCAGTCAGTCAGTCGGCTGAGCGCGCGCGCGCGCGTCCGTTAGTCCGCTCGTTCGCAACTGCCGTCAGTCGTCGTAAAACAGCGGCGGGCGCTTGCGGATGAAGCGCAGCACGAGGTCGCGCTGTTCGGGGGTCAAGCTGTCGAAGCGCACACCGATGCCCGGCTCCGAATCCATGTCCATGGGATCGCGCACGAAGCGTACGCTTCCCGTGATCGTCGATGCGTAACCGCCCGGCAGCGTCACGAGCACTTCGACCGGCGTGCCGAGCGGGAATGTCGCGTACGTCGCGACGAACACGCCGCCTTCGCTGATTTCGCCGGAGAACCCGACGAAGAAATTCGACTCCGTCGTGGCCCCGACGTTCGCTTCCATCGTCTCGCGCGGTCCACCCCGCACCGGAACGGGCCTCACAGCCGGGGCCGCGGCGTGCGCCGGCTTCGGCGCAGCCGAGACCTTCGGCATCGCCGGCGTTGCTGGCACCGCCTGAACGGTAGGAGCATTTGCTACCTGCGTCGGCGACGCTGGCGCACTCGGCCGCAAGGTCGGCACGGTCGCGAGCGGATACAGTTTCGACATCACCTGCGCGAGCGCCTTCGTCGCGATCGTGATGCCCTCGTGATCCGACTTCACGTCCTGAAGCAGCGCCATCGTCTGGCTCAGCGAGCCCATCGCGTGCTTCACGCTCGACTTGCCATCCAGGTCCGACGAGGCTTTTTCAGCCTCGAATAACGCGCCCACCGCTCCGGCCAGGTTCTCTGCAACTGCGAGAACTTCTTTCGGAACTTTGGGATCTCTTTGAAGTGCTTCCAGTGCAGTTCCGAGGAGCGCGCGGCTCTCGGCGGCCTGGGTCGCGCCCGAGTAACTCATCCTGGGGGCCTCTCTCGCACGGCAGCTAGTTCGGCCATGATACTGCGACTCGGAGCTGCTCGCTACGGATTCTGCGCCGCGGCCGGGAAGGGTCCCGCGCTGCACGGTGCGCCGCCCGTATTTTACTGCAGCGTCGGGCCCGCGTCGATCTTGCCGAAGCGCTCTTCGTGCTTGGCGATCGTCTCCGCGAGCGCCACGCTCAAACGCTTCGCATGTTGCGGCGAAAGCATGATGCGCGACAACAGCCAGCCAGCCGGACCCTGCACGAATGAGAAGTCCAGTACGAACGCGTCCGGAGTACTCCCGACTTGGGCGAAGTTGCTGAAACGCCCTTTTGCGATGTCATCATCCGCCTTGATGACGAAGGCATTCTCGTCGGACTTGTTGTTTCTATCCATCGGTGTTGCAAGGATGCGCTGGCGCGCAGCGCCGCGCAATGCCCGTAGTCCGGCACTGCCACACACACGAACCGAGTGCAGGACACAAACGTGACTGACAGCCGCGTTCTGTTCTGTCCGTTTTGCGCAGAGCCGTTCGAAGGGCTCGAGCGCTGCCCGAGTCACGACCTCGCGCTCGTACCATTTCGCGAGCTACCGCGCGCACGCACGCCGGACGACGCGCGCGTCGCACTGGCTTCGCCAACATTCGGCCGAGGTGCGCTGTTCGCCGGTGCGGTCGTCACGTTGGTCGCGTTTTTTTGTCCGCTCGTGCGGTTGACCGGACAGGTCGAAATCGAGAACACGCTGCGCGATCTCGCGACCGGTCGAGCCCCGCGGTTGTGGCTCGTACCTGCGACCGCGCTCGCCGTGATCTCGATCCTCATGCGACGGCGAACGCCGGCCGGGATGCGCGGCGCGCGACTTGCGCTGTGCTTGTTGTCGCTGCTCCCGAGCGGGCTCGTGCTGTTTACGCTGTCGGGCGCGGCGGCCGCGGCGCAGCGGATGGCGGAGCAGCTCGGCGCGCACATCGGCGTGCATTGGGGCGTCGGCGCGTGGCTGACCTTGGCTGCCGCGATCCCGCTGGCCTGGGGCAGCCTGCGGTTTGGCGTGCCCCCGAAACCGCGCGTGCACTAGTGCTGCTCGCCCCGCGAGCAGCACCGTTCAGCCGGTCGAGCTCGGACGCGCCGACTCGGGCCGATAGATGTAGCCCTGATGTTGGAACACGCAGATCCGATCGCGACCTTCGTGCTTCGCTTGGTAGAGCGCCTTGTCGGCCGCTTTGATCAACTGGTCCTTCGACTTGATGTCGCGACTCGGGAACACCGCGACGCCGACCGAGATCGACACGCGTTCTTCGCCGACGGGTAGCTGATACGGATCGGTACCGACTGCACGCCAGACCCGATCCGCGACGGCGAGTGCGCCCGAGAAGTTCGTGCTCGGCAATACGAGCAAGAACTCTTCACCGCCGTAGCGCGTCACCACGTCGATCTCGCGAACCGCTTTGCGGACGCGCGCTGAAGTTTCACGCAACACCGCGTCGCCGATGTCGTGACCCCAGCGATCGTTCACTCGCTTGAAGTGATCGATGTCGAGCATCACGCACGCGAGCGGATCGCGATAGCGCTCGGAGCGTTTGAACTCCTCGCTCAGGCGCGTGTGGAGGTAACGATAGTTGTACAGATCGGTCAGCTCGTCTTTGACCGCCAACTGCTCGAGTCGACCCTTCGCCTCGTTGATCTGATCGTGCATGCGCTTCAAGCGCACCAAGTTGCTGACGCGTGCGAGCAGCTCGCGGTCGTCGAACGGTTTGCAGACGTAGTCGTCCGCGCCGATTCGCAAACCACTGACGCGGCTATCGGTGTCGGTCCGCGCCGTGAGGAGGATCACCGGCAAGAACGCGTCTTGGGTAATCCCTTTGATCAAGCGACAGCAATCGAGCCCGTCCAGGCCGGGCATCATGATGTCCAGCAGCACGAGGTCGACGCCTTGCTCCCGGGCCCGTGCGACTGCGCGCGCACCATCCTGCGCGAACTCCACGTTCATGCCGTGCTTCTTCAACAAGGTCGCGATGTATTGGCGCGCCTGATGATCATCGTCGGCGACGAGGATCGTTGGGGCTGCCGCAACTGGCGGGGCGGCGGGCATGGAATTCAAGACAGAGCCTCCGAGTGGTCGAACCGCCAGGCGCGTGTACATTCAGCGCGTCTGAGGAGACCCAATCAGAAAATTTACCACAGCAGACTGGAAGGCCAAGATGCGCGCCCGGGTGGTGGTCGCGCCGCAATGGACGGTACAGTGCGTCCCCGGCCACAGTCGCGCTACACTCGCCCGCATTGCAGGCCGATTTCCACGGGCTGCCTTGTGGGAGTAACCACCGTATACTACGTAGGCCAGGTAGCGTGGGGGCTCGTGCCGTCCCGCGCGGTGGTCGACGTCCCAGAGGAAAGGTAGGGGTTTTGGAGCTCAAACAGCAGCTCAAGATGTCTCAACAGCTGGTCATGACGCCCCAGCTACAGCAAGCGATCAAGCTGCTGCAGATGTCGCGCATGGAGCTGGTCGAGACAGTCCATCAAGAGCTCCTCGAAAACCCTGTTCTCGAAGACGTACGTGAAGTCGTCGAGGGAAGCGGCAACGGCGCAAACAGCGGCGATGCGCCGGTTGCGAGTCTCGAACAAGTCATCGCGGCCGACGAGAAAAAGGTCGTCGAAGGCTCGCGCGAGGCCGACAAGAAAGCGTCTGAGATCGACTGGGATCGCTACATCGAGAACCATGCGATGCAGGCGCCGATGCCCGGTGGCGTCTATCGGGGGGGCAGCGAAGAGCTGCCGTCGCTCGAAGCGACGCTGACGAAGACCGAGGACTTGGTCGACCACATCGAGTGGCAGATCCGCGAACGCACGCTCGTCGTCGACGAGCGTGCGTTCGCGGCACTCGTGGTGGGCAACTTGGACGACCGCGGCTACTTGATGATGGAGGGCGTCGAGCCCCAGGACGTGGTTCCGAAGTTGGCTGTCGAGGCAGGGCTCGATCCGGAGGACGCGGAAGAGGTCCTCAAGGTCTTGCAGACGTTCGATCCAATCGGCGTCGCTGCGCGAAGTCTGTCGGAGTGTTTGCTCGTGCAGGCGCGGCACTTCGGGATGGACGCGCTCGTGATCACGGTGCTCGAGGAGCACTTGGCCGACCTCGAGCGGCGCAATTATCAAGCGGTCGCGAAGAAGCTGAACGTGGAGCTCGAAGAGATCTACGACGTCGCGCAGGTGATCGCAGAGCTCGAGCCCCGGCCCGCCCGAAATTTCATCACAGCCGAGCCCCAGTACATCGTGCCCGACGTGTGGGTGCACAAGGTCGGCGACAAGTACTTCGTCGTCGCCAACGACGACGGCATGCCGAAGCTGAAGATCAGCGGCTTTTATCGCTCGGCGATGAAGGGCGATGCCGAGGCGAAAGAATACATTCAAAACAAGCTGCGCTCGGCGCAGTGGTTGATCCGCAGCATCGATCAGCGTCGCAAGACGATCGAGCGCGTGACCGAGTGCATCGTCGACAAGCAGCGCGAATTCTTCGAGCGCGGGATCGAGTTCTTGAAGCCGATGATCTTGCGCGACGTCGCGGAAGAAGTCGGGATGCACGAGAGCACGATCTCTCGCGTGACGAGCAACAAGTACGTTGCGACTCCGCGTGGGGTGTTCGAGCTGAAGTTCTTCTTCAACAGCGCGATCAAGCGCGACTCCGAAGACGACATCGCGTCCGAGAGCGTGAAGCAGGCGATCAAGCGGATCTGCGATGCCGAAGATTCGAAGCATCCGCACAGCGACCAGAAGATCGTCGAGATGCTCGCGAAAGAGAAGATCATGATCGCCCGTCGGACGGTCGCTAAGTACCGAGAAATGCTCGGCATCTTGAGCTCTTCCAAGCGCAAAAAGTACTTCTGAAAGATCCCGGTTCGAGTCTCCTCCGACTCAAAGAGTTGCTAGCCTCCTTACATGGCGCTGCAACTTGTCGTGGTCACGGGGCTGTCCGGCGCGGGTCGTAGTACCGCGCTGCGCGCGCTCGAGGACCTCGGCCACTTTTGCGTCGACAACATTCCGCCGGCGCTGATCCCGCAGCTGATGGACTTGCTGACGCAGGAGCAGGACCTCACGCGCGTCGCGGTCGGAATTGACGTTCGGACCGGTGGCTTCCTGGAAGAGGCGGCGGGGTTGTTCGACACGCTTCGGGCCGAAGGTCACGCCGTCGACCTGTTGTTTCTCGAGTGCCAGGACGTCGAGCTCGTGCGCCGCTTCAGCGAGACTCGCCGCGCGCACCCGCTCGCACCTGGTGGCAACTTGTTCGAGGCGATTACGCGCGAGCGTGAACGTGTCGCCCCGCTGCGTGCGCGCGCGAATTTGATCATCGATACGACCGGCTTCAACTCGCACGACTTGCGGCGAGCGATGGTCGGCCACATCGAGCGGGGCCAGCGTTCGCGCATGGTCACGCGCGTCGTGTCGTTTGGTTTCAAGTACGGCGTGCCGGTCGATGCCGATCTCGTGTTCGACTTGCGGTACCTGTCCAATCCGCACTTCGTTCCGGAGCTGCGGCCGAAGACGGGGCTCGATAAAGCGGTTTCCGACTTCGTGATGGCGGCGCCGGAAGCGCGAGAGCTGCTCGATGATCTCGGCATGCTGCTCGCGAAATTGCTGCCGCGCTACCAGCGCGAAGGCAAGTCGTATCTGACGATCGCGCTCGGCTGCACCGGCGGGCGGCATCGCTCGGTCACGCTCGCGGAGGCGCTTGCAGGTGTGCTGCGGGGTTCAGGCGAGATCGTGGTCGATCACCGCGATATCAAGCGCTAAGCGCGGTCTCTAGAGCGCACTGTCGACGAGCTCTTCGATCGCGTCCTTCTTTGCGACGCCGAAGAACGTCTTGCGGACGTGCCCTTCGGCATCGAGCGCCACATAGGCCGGCACACCCGGCACTTTCCCGAGCGCACTCGTGCCTTGCAGCAGCGCGCCCGTGTCGTCGATGTAGAGCGCGAACGGAATCTCGAGGAATTTCTTGAACTGCCCGAGGAAAAGTCTCGCATCGGGCTGCACTGCGATGCCGATGAACGTCACGCGATCTTCGGTTTGGCTCGCGAGGATCAGCGGCGTGAGCGCGAGCTGCGAAGTCGCGTCGTAAGTCGTGAACAGGAACAAGACACTCGGACGGCCGCGGAGCTCGGCGAGCTCGAGGCTGCGCCCTTGCTCGTTCGTGACCTTCAAATCGAGGACCGGCGTCGTCGGTCCACCCAGGGAGCCCGCACACGCCGCGACAAACAGCAGTGCCACTGCCAGCAGCGATTCGATCACTCGAACGCGGCGTCGAGCGCCAGGCGCTGCCCCGGCCCGATCGTCACGTCGCCGAGCGACTTCTCGAATGCGCGATAACGCGCGAACACTTGGTAGGTGCCCGCGCTCAGATGCGCCGCAACACCGCTGCCGAGCGTTCCGATCTGGACGCCGTTCTTCTTGATGATCGCCATGCCCGCAGCGCGCTTGCCCTGGCTCGCGATGCGCACTTCGAGCGTGCCCGTCGCGAAGTCTGCCTTGACCGAGACCTTGCCGTTCGAGGTCACCGCGACCGACTTTTGCTGCGACGGGCCATCGAGCGCTCCGTCGAGGCGCACGAGCGCGGTGTACGAACCCGCCTCTACGCTCAGCTCTTTGCCGCACGTGGCGTTCGCGACCTCCTGGCCGTCGCGTTGAATCGAGACCGTGCCGGAGGCGGAGTCCCCATTCTCCGTGATCTCGCAGATCACGCGGCCACGCCCCGCTTGTGCGTCCGCGTCGTCGCCTAGCGCGCCCCAGCCGAACGCACAAAAGGCCATGGCGAAACGTCGGCTTGCTCGGGTCATCAGTCTCTCCTCGCCCCCGCGATCGCCTGCCCGGCAGTCCCGAGCTTTCGCACCACCCAACATGGGATGGTCGCCGAAAGCCTGGGATAAAGACAATTGCCGGGATCGATCGGGGGTTTCGAGGCATGAGACGAGGGCGAACAGGGGCCTTATTCACGGCAGGCTAAACGCATACAGTCCAGGTTTTCTGCTACTCCTTGACACGTCAGGGGGTCACGGCTAGAAATCCGCTCCCCAAAGCTCGCAGTTGAGCGAGCAGTTTCGTGCCAGGATTACAGGAAAGGCGTGGGTATGCAGACCGTTAGCGCAAAGGCCAATGAAGTAGAACGACATTGGTTCGTGGTCGATGCGACGGATCTACCTCTCGGCCGCCTCGCCTCCAACGTGGCGAGCGTGATTCGTGGCAAGCACAAGCCGATCTTCACGCCGCACGTCGACACAGGTGACTTCGTCATCGTGATCAACGCCGACAAGGTGAAGCTCACCGGCAACAAGCTGCAGACGAAGTTCCGTCACTGGCACTCGGCGTACCCGGGTGGTCACGGACAAGAGAACTACGCGACGCTGCTGCGTCGCCGGCCCGAGCTCGCAATCGAAGAAGCGGTGTTCGGGATGCTGCCGAAGAACCGGCTCGGGCGCACGTTGCGCCAGAAGCTGAAGGTCTATCGCGGCCCGAACCATCCCCACGTGGCGCAGAAGCCCGAGCCCCTCACTGTTAAGGTCTGAGAAGAGCCATGATCAACGGCACAATGCACGGCAAAGCTTACGGTACTGGCAAGCGCAAGAACGCGATCGCGCGCGTTCTGTTGAAGCCCGGGACCGGCATCATCGTAGTCAACGGCCGCCCGCTCGAGCAGTACTTCCCGCGCCCGACCTCGGTGATGGTGGTGAAGCAAGCGCTCGAAGCCGTCGAAAAGCAGTCCGAGTTCGATGTGACCGTGAACGTGTGTGGCGGTGGCGAGTCCGGCCAGGCCGGTGCAGTGCGTCACGGGATCTCCCGCGCGCTCCTCGTCGTGGATCCGGCACTGCGCGGTACGCTCAAGAAGGCGGGGTTCCTCACGCGTGATGCGCGTAAGAAGGAACGCAAGAAGCCCGGTCAGCCCGGTCCGCGTAAGCGTTTCCAGTACTCGAAGCGCTGAGCTTCGGTCGCAACCATGCGCGTCCTGCATGTGAGCGACGTGCACGTGACCGTCGCGCTCACGGACCTTCCGTGGCGCGACATGGTCAACAAGCGTCTGCTCGGAGCGCTGAACTACAAACTTCGGCGCTTCAAGCAATTCCAGCACGCCGCCAAGAAGTTGGCGGCGCTCGCGGAGTTCGCGAAGAAGCAGCACGTCGACCTCGTGATCTGCACCGGCGACTATACCGCGCTCGGGACCGAGCCGGAGTTCGTCGCGGCGCGTGCAGCCATCAGCGGCCTAGCTGCGATCGGCTCCGGCTACCTGACGGTGCCGGGCAATCACGACATCTACTTGAATGACTCGCTCGCGGATCGGCGCTTCGAGCGGCACTTCGGCGCGTTCTTGAAGTCGGATGCGGTGCCGGGTGCGGCGACCGATGGACCGTGGCCGATCGCGCGTTTGATCAGCGATGAGGTCGCGGTGGTCGCAGTGAACAGTGCCCGGCCCAATCCGCAGGTCTGGCGTTCGAGCGGGCGCATCCCGGAGCGGCAGCTCGAAGCGTTGAAAGATCTGCTCGCGGCGCCGGAGATCGCGTCACGCTTCGTCTTCGTGATCACGCACTACGCGCCGCGCCGGCCGGACGGGACCCCCGACACGTGGACACACGGGCTCGAGAACGCCGACGCGTTTCTCGACGTGTGCAAAGCGCTGAAGCGCGGTGCGATCTTACACGGCCACATCCATCACCGTTTTCGCCTCGCGGTGCCTTCGCTCACGGCCGAGATCTTCGGCGCCGGTAGCTCGACGTGTGAGCATCGCGAAGGCCTGTGGCTGTTCGACGTGACCCGGGATGGGCTTACCGCAGCGCCGGGCCGGTACACAAACGGCGAATACGTCGTCTAGGGCAGGGCGGCTGCTGCTCACGGCGGCGGCTTGTCGAATTTTTGGTGGGCGGCCCAACCGTTCCTACACTCCGGAACTGTTCCCCCGTACAGGAGGGCCAGCATGGATGGTTCGAACCTCGCACTCGAGCTGGAACCGAGACGCCGCCGCCGTTCGCTGCGACGCACGGTGCGACTCGACACCGAAGTCACGAGTGATCTCTGGGACGGCGCGATCACGCTCCTCGCGACCGACATCTCGCTGCACGGTATGTGGCTCGAAGCGGACTTTCCGCTCGGGATCGGTAGCCAGCTCTCGATCTCGTTCGTCCCGCCGGATTGCCCGAAACGTGATCCGTTTCACGTGCTTGGTCGCGTCGTTCGCGTGAGCTTGTTGCGGCGTCGCACCGATAGCGGAAACGCGGGCATGGGCGTGAGCTTTCACGAGCTGCGCGCCGATGAAGTCCAGCAACTGACGCGTGCACTTCACGGCATGCCGCCACCGGTCCCACGGCGAAAGGATCCGTACGAACGCCTCGCAAGGCTCGCAACGATTTCGCTCGGCGATGGCCGCGCGTACACGCTGGTCTCCGAAGCGCGACTCATGACTGCCGATCGCATCGACACGTTCGGTCTAGCGCCGAGCACGTCTCCGATGACCGCGATCTTCCGAACGCGTCGCGCGCTCGAGTACTACTACTAGTCATTCTTATCGACCAAACAGCGTGCATGGTTCGCGAGGCGTCACGCGAGGCGCCGCCGGGACCGAGGAGCGCGCGGAGCGTACGCTTTGGTACGTGAGCACGCACCGCAGGGCCCGGTGGCGGATCGCGCGACGGATCGCGCTCCAGGCGACACTGTTTAAGCTTGTGCGTCGGTCTCGTCGCCGTCGTCGTGCAGATAGGCGACGGTTCGCACGAGACTCACGACTTGTTCGCGCTTGTCGGCCGAAAGCTCCTGGAAGCGCACACCCATGCCGGGATTGAGATTGTCGCCGCTCGCGCGAAGCGGATTGATCCACGTCACTACGCCGTCGAGCGTCAGTGGGTGTTCTTCCTGGTCCGCGTGAAAACGCAATCGCAACCGCGTGCCGATCGCCGCAGGATGGTCGGTGCGGATGAAGATGCCCATCTCGCTGATGTTCTGCAGATACGCAAACAAGAACGTTTCTCCGCTCGCGTAGTCCACCGCGATGCTGGTGTCGAAACGTTGATGTATGCGCCGGTCCGCGCCCGAAGGCTCGACCGAGCTGCGATCGTCGGGCATTTCATCCACCGGTTTGTCGTTCTTGATGGTCATCTGCCCACGCTCGTTTCGTGTTTCTTGCACGCGCACTACTGGATCCGCAATACCCCGGCGACCGCGCGATTCGAACCATCGCTTGCCCCGTGTTCGACCGCGAGGCGTGTCTCACCGCTGTAGAAGCCCAGATAGATGGTGTAGTCGCCACGGCCGTAGTTGGCCGGCACGTCGAGTTTTTGTTCATCGACGACTACGTCACCCGGGTCCCATAGCCTAACCGGATACTTCCCGTCCAAAGGATCATGATCACCGTGGATTCGTTGGCCACGTCCGTCGATGTGCACGAAGATTCTGTAGCCAGCCGGGCCGTGAGAAATCGCGCGAAAGTACCAACGAATCTTGAAGGATTCGCCCGCGCCCACGTAACCGTCGTGAGGTAGGTCGAGGTCGTATCCCAGAAGCTCGATTTTTTTCTCGAAGTTCGTCGTGGCCGGATGCTGAATTTTAGCCGGCGGTGCAGACAGCACCACATCGCGTAACACGTTCTCGTCTCGGCGTCCCTGGACTGGTTGATTCGTGGCCAAGACTACGCGTGCGCTGCGCGCGTCTGCGACGAACAGATGGGCATGCTTGCGCTGCCGAAAGCGGCGATCGATCTCGGCCAGCTCCTCGGCTGGAAACGCCGCCCAGCGCCGCGAATCCTGGGCCAAGTGATCGGTCAGCTTGTCGATGGAATCGAGCTCGATGATCGGGCCCTTCGCGTAGTACGCCGCCGCACGCCCACCTACCTTGTACTCACCGAGCTCTTCGCCGGTGTGCGCGAGCGCGTTGTAGGTCGCGTAAACCTCGCGCGGTGAGAAGTGTTCGGACAGCGCGGGCAGGTAGCCTTGCGATGCGTAGATACCGATGCCTGCACCCGCCGCGAGTAACGGCACGAATCTCCACTGCGAGAGTTTCGAAAACGCCCAGAGCGCGAGCTGCGCGCCTGCGATCGCAGCGCAGATCAGCACGGGCAAGAACACGAGTCGACGCACCCAGCGTGTCGCGAGCGTCGGCATGTGCAACTTGTCGGGGATCGCAAACGCGAGAATCCCGAACGCGACGGCGCCGAGAATGATCAGCGCGATCACGATCAGCCAGGTGCGAAACACCGGGCCGCGACGCCACTGCGCCCGCAAAAACCGATACGGCGCCCCGAGCTCGAGCGCTTGCACGGTTTCGCGCGTGACTCCGAAGCCGAAGAACGCGCACGCCGCAAACGCCCCGAGCAAGATCGCCCACGTGCGCCTCGGATTGAACACCGAGGGCACGTCGAACGATTCGAGCGGCATGCCGTTCACCGGACCGTTCGGATACAGCGCGTAGTCGCGAAGCACGAGGCCGACCAAAAACGCGGCCGCGATCGCGAGCACCCAGGACGGCTCGTGCTCGCGTTCGAGATCGCGCAAGAAGAGTGCGACGAGTAGCGCGAGCGCAACGACGGGCAGGAACGCGACCTCGCTGCCGTAACGCGACATGAAGAACGTCTGCGACGCAAAGCCCACAGCGGCCCAGACGATCGCAGCGAGCACGAGCCGCGTCTCGCTTCGCGCGGTCGCCGACAGCTCGTGCAGGCTCGCGCTTCGCAGCCATAGGCGGCCGAGTGCGAGGGGCAACAGCGCGCTCCACGGTGCGAACGCGTGGAACACTTCTTCGAGCACGCGATCGAACGTGGGCGGCGCGCTCGACACGACGTGCCCGCCGAGCCACAAACTCGGCTCACCGCTGTCGCGCACGATGTCGCGCGCGACCAGCAGCGCGAGCACGACGGTGACTCCGATCGCGATCCAGAGCTCTGCACGCTTGCGCGGCTCGGGCAGCGTGATCGCGGCGACGACAACTGCAGCGACGAGCGGCGGGAGCGCGCCCATCACCGCCCCGCGGATCCAAATCGCGAGCGCGAGAGCGGCGAGGGTCGCAGCGAGCCACAGCCACGCTCGCTTCGCGTCGGTTCGACCTTCCGTCGCTGCCGGACACAGCGCGGACAGCGCACAGAACGCAACGAGGGTTTGCGCGGCGAAGCCGGGCGCCTCACCGAGCATCGCGCGGGAGTTGAAGACGAACAGCGGGCTCGTACCCGCGATCAGCGCCGCGTACACGCCCGTGCGCGTGTCGGAGTAGCGGCGGCCGATGACGAACGCGAGAACCGCAGTCGCGATCCCGCAGAGCGCGATCGGCAGCCGGCCAGCCCACTCGTGAATGCCGAAGAGTGCGAAGCCGCGGCTCACGATCCAGACCGACGCGCTCGTGGGGCCGTCCGCCTGGCCGCTCACGATCTTGCGCGCTGCATCGGCGGTGCCGAGCTCCCAGGGATCCCAAATACCGAATGCGGAGATGCGTAGGAGCAAGACGAGCGCGACGAAACCACACGTCGCGAGCCCCCAGACGGCGCCGCTCTGCTTCCAGGTCTGACCGTTCATCCCAGCCTGTGTAGTGGCCCTCAGATCACAAGTCGAGGTCGTCTTCGTCGTCCGCCGGTTCCTCGGTCTTCGGCAGGCTCTCGATGCTCGGCGCGGGCGCGAGCGGAATGTGCTCGAGCTCGGCGCGGAGCTTCTGCGTCGAAGCCCGGAACCGCGCGAGCTGGGTCGTCGGCATCATGTCGCCCGGGCCGTTCAGCTGCGACGCGGGATCGAGGAACTTCCCGTTGCGCTTCAGCGCGAAGTGCAGGTGCGGGCCGGTCGAGCGACCGGTCGACCCGACGAAGCCGATGCTCTGGCGCTGCGCGACCTTGGTCCCGGACCGAATGCCTGGCGCGATCTTCCACAGGTGCGCGTAGTGGCTCTCGAAGCCGTTCGAATGTCGCACGGAGACGAGGTTGCCATTCGGCCCGCGCGGGCCCGCAAAACTGACGACGCCGTCCGCTGCAGCGAACACGGGCGTGCCGGTCCCAGCCGAGAAGTCGATCCCGAGGTGCGGCATGATCCGCTTCAATATCGGGTGCCTGCGCTTCAAATTGTAAGGCGACGACACGTGGTCGTAGCGCAGTGGAGTGCGGAGCCAGCCGCCGTGCACCGCGCGACCGGTCGAGTCGAAGAACTCGAATTCGCCCTTGTTCGCGTCGAACCAGAACGCTTGCAGCTTTCCGCAACGCTCGCCCGAGTACTCGACGGCCTGCACTGGTCCGTAGCGCAGGAACGCGCCGTCCACGTACTCCTCGTTCACGATCAGCTTCACGCTGTCGCCCGCGCGCGTGTCCCGCGTGAACATGACGCGGCTGTCGAACGCTTCGATGACTGCCCCCGCCAGTTGGCCGCCGAGGCTGAGCGCACTGAGTGAATGGCCCACCGACCCCGCGACGTACGTGCCCTTCGCGATACGGCGGGTCTCGATCGGGACGTTGACTTTGATCCCGCGCAGCGCACCCGTTTCGGTGCGGGTCGCCCGGTAGATCTCCGTGACACCGCCGCGGTATTCGAAGCCGCGCAGGGTACGGTCCGAGTCGCGCTCGAACACGAATACGTCGTCTGGTTTGCCGCGGCGGAAGTCGATCACTTTCGTGAGCGAGGCCACGATCTCGTTTGCTTCAGTGGGGCTCGCACCGGCGAGCACGAGCGCGTCACGCCAGCTCTTTGCCACGCCGAACTTTCGCTCTTCGCGGACGATCGGGCCGTTCGGTTCTGCGGGGATGACGATCGGCTTCGGCGGCGCCGACGCGGGCGACGTGACAGTGGTCACCGACGTCGCGGCGTGCATCGCAGGCACCGTTTGCGCGTACGCCGACCCGGCTGCGGGGTCGCGCATGTCGATCGGCAGGGCCTCGCTCGGATCGAGCTTCGAGCCTCCGGCCTCGGAATCTGCTGCAGGTTTTTCTTCTGCCGCGCGGCGAAACCGCGCGATGACCGCCGGCCCGTATGCGAGGCCGAGTACGACCGCGATGACCGCGACTGCGCCACCACCGATCGCAAACTTCTGCATGCGTGCAGCGCGCAATTCGTGAGGCAACAGCGCGATGTCCACCGAGGGGAGCGGGCGAATCTGCAGCGGCACGTCCTCCTCGTCCGGCGTACGAAGCATGACCGGTAGGGATATCAACGCGACCTGCTGGGTGCAAATGGGTCGGCGACGCTTGCCCTGACACGGCAGGAGATGACCTCCGACCAGCGGAGATCTCACCCGTGTCACTCGAGATAGCGGCTCTCGACCTTCCGCTCGATTCCCGCAGCCTTGACACTCGCCGGGCTCGCGGGCTACATGCCCGCTCCGACTCGGTTTTCGAGTGATTAGGCGCGTAGCTCAGTGGGAGAGCACTACCTTGACACGGTAGGGGTCGGCGGTTCAATCCCGCCCGCGCCTACCACGCTGGTTCGGCGTGGTTAGGCCGCGCCGAGCCTCGCTCGCGCAGACGTCATGGACGAATGGACGTACGGACGTCCCGCGCGTCGCACTCGTATCGCCTCTGCGCGCGCAACCACTCCAAGTTCGCTCCGCGTGCCGGAAGCCTCTTGGCGTGAGAGGCTCGGAGCCGCAGGAACGTACGAGGGCAAGACAGACACATGGGAGCTACCGTGACTGAACCGGCAGAGCTTCGGACTCCGAAGGAGATCCTCGAAGCCTCGGGCAAGCTTTCGCCCAACGTCATCGCAGTACGCGCGAACGGCCGCGTGGTCGACCTTCACACGCCCGTGCCGGCGGACACACCGCTGTCGGCGATCGACGTGACGGACCCAGATGCGCTCGCGGTCATCCGGCACTCGACCGCACACGTGCTCGCGGATGCCGTGCAGCGGTTGTATCCGGGCACGAAGGTCACGTTCGGGCCCGCGATCGAGAACGGCTTCTACTACGACTTCGATCGCAAGGACGGTCAGTTCACCGAGGCCGACTTCGAAGTCATCGAAAAGAAGATGCGCGAGATCATCGCGCAGGACGTTCCGTTCCGGCGCGAGGCTGTGACGCGCGACTCGGCGCGAGAGCTGCTCACTCGTCTGGGCGAGGTGTACAAGGTCGAGCACCTCGAGCGGCTGCAGGGCGAGATCTCGCTCTATCGGCACGGCGACTGGGTGGACCTGTGTGAAGGCCCCCACGTTCCGTCGACCGGCTATCTGCGCGCGGTGAAGCTCACGTCGGTCGCGGGCGCGTACTGGCGCGGCGACGAGCGCAACCCGATGTTGCAGCGCATCTACGGGACCGCATTCCCTTCGCAAAAAGAGCTCGATGCACACCTCCGCAGCATCGAGGAAGCGAAGAAGCGCGATCACCGCAAGCTCGGCAAAGAGCTCGAGCTGATCGGCTTTCACAAGTTTGCACCCGCATCGCCGTTCTTCTTGCCGCGCGGCGCCGGCATCTACACTCGCCTCATCGACTACGTGCGGCAGCTCTACGTCGACACCGGCTACCAAGAAGTCGTCACGCCGCAGGTGTTCGATCGCGAGCTATTCGAAGTCTCGGGCCACTTGCCCGCATACTCCGAGAACATGTTCGTCGCGGCATCGGTCGAGAACATCGAACACGCCGGCGCTGCGCTCGCAAAAGGCGGCACTCCGGAAGAGCTGCAGAAAAGGCTCGTTTCAGAGCTGCGCTTCGGCCTCAAGCCGATGAACTGCCCCGGTCACTGCTTGATGTACGGGATGACACGTCGTTCGTACCGCGAGCTGCCGATGCGCATCGCCGACTTCGGTCGCTTGCATCGCTTCGAGCGCAGCGGCGTGACGCAGGGTCTGACGCGCGTGCGTACGTTTTGTCAGGACGATGCGCACATCTTCTGCACGCTCGAGCAGATTCAGTCCGAGATGGCCGGCTTCATCGGCATGGTCTACCGCGTCTACCAAGACTTCGGCTTTTCGGATGTTCGCGTCGTGATCGCGACGCGGCCCGACTCACGCCTCGGAGACGATTCGATCTGGGACCGCTCCGAGCAAGCGCTGATCACCTCGGTGGAGGCGAAGCAACTACCGTACGAAATCGCACCCGGTGAGGGCGCATTCTACGGGCCGAAGATCGAGTTTCATCTCAAGGATGCGCTCGGTCGTCCGTGGCAGTTGGGGACGATCCAAGTCGACTTCAATCTGCCTGAGCGCTTCGACCTGACGTACATTGGTGAAGACAACACCGAGCATCGCCCCGTCATGCTGCACCGGGCGATCTTGGGCTCGATCGAACGGTTTTTCGCGGTGCTGGTGGAACACACCGGCGGTGCCTTTCCGGTCTGGATAGCGCCTGAACAGGTTGCGGTCCTGACCGTGAGTGAAAAGGTCAACGATTACGCGAGCGAGGTCGTGCAGGCGTTCAAAGACGCTGGGATTCGCGTCATCGCCGACACTTCGGCCGACAAGCTCGGTGCGAAGATACGCAATGCGCGTAACTTGCGCGTACCTTACCTCGCAGTGGTCGGATTGAAGGAAGCCGAGCAGCGTGGTGTTTCTGTTCGGTCACGAGACGAGAACAAAGAGCTCGGACTGCTTAAGCTAGAAGACCTGATCGCGAGAGTACGGAGCGAAGCGCTGCCTCCGTCGTTGCGCCCAGGTCAAAGTGTGGAAAGAAAAGACTCGTAGACTCACTCATCAGGGCAGGGGGACTTACACCCCGCTATTGGAGGACTGTGCCAATCAACAAACCGCGTTTTGAGAGCAGGGATCGGAATTCGACATCAGGACCCCGCGTAAATCACCGCATCCGCGTTCCGCAGGTGCGTGTCGTGGGAGCAGACGGTTCGATGCTGGGCGTCCTCGACACCCACGAAGCCCAGCGCATGGCGCGCGAAGCAGGGCTCGATTTGGTCGAGGTAAACCCGAAGGCATATCCACCGGTCTGCAAGATCATGGACTTCGGGAAGTTCAAATACGAAGAGAAGAAGCGCACGAACGAGGCGAAGAAGCGCCAGGCGATCGTGGAGCTCAAAGAGATCAAGCTGCGTCCGAAGACCGACGTGCATGACCTCGAAGTGAAGATCAACCACGCGCGTCGCTTCCTCGAGGAGGGCAACAAGGTCAAGATCACGTGCCGCTTCCGCGGTCGTGAGATCACGCACCCCGAAGCTGCCGAGAAGCAGCTGATGGCAGTGGTCGAGCGCACGAAGGACCTGGCGGTGGTCGAGCTGACGCCCCGCATGGAAGGTCGCAACATGACGTTGGTGATGGCTCCGGGTGTCCGCGCCGGTGGTGCTGCTGCACGGCCGCGCCCGCCTGCTCCCCGTCCCAGCGTTCAGCCGTCGTCGGATGAGCTGAGCTAGTAAGCCTTCGAGCACTTTGGGGGTCGGGCATGCGTTCGTGACGTGCCCGGTCATGCGCTTGTAGCGTGAGGCGGGGTCTCCTTGACTTTCCGGGCTCCGCCCCCTACAAAGCGCCCTCTTTCTCCACGCCGCGCCGCGGGTTTCCCGCTGGTTCGGCGTTCACCCCAAGCCGAGACCTCATGCCCAAGATGAAGACGAAGCGCGCCGCTGCGAAGCGGGTGCGCGTGACTGGTTCTGGCAAGCTCCGCCGTGGCAAAGCCCGGTTGAGCCACCTCATGCGCGGCAAGCCTGCTCGTCGTCTGCGGAAGCTCCGCAAGCACGAGATCGTCGACGCCTCAGACAAGAAGCGGTTCAAGCGCCTGCTTCCATACATTTTCTGAGGAGGAAACAGCTATGCCCCGCGTAAAAAGAGGCTTTAAGGCCCGTCGTCGTCGCAATCGGATTCTCCGCCACTCGAGTGGCTACTACGCCGCTCGCGGCAACCAGTACGCATCCGCGGTCGAGCAGGTTCACCACGCTTGGAGAGACGCCTTCGCGCATCGCCGCGAGAAGAAGGGCGACTTCCGGAAGCTGTGGATCACGCGCATCGGCGCGGCCGCTCGGATGCACGGCTTCAGCTACAGCAAGCTGATGTTCGCGCTGAAGCAGAAGGGCGTCGGGCTGGATCGCAAAGTGCTCGCGGACATCGCGGCACGTGATCCCGGTGGCTTCAAAGCCGTCGTAGACGCCATTCGCTGAGTCAGTTTCATGTCGGTGACGGCCGCATTCGAGAGCGGGCTCGCGGACGCGGCCAACGGCTACGAGGCGGCCTACACTGCCGCGCGCGATGAACCTGCATTGCGCGCGGCGCACGCGCGCTTTGCTGGGCCGCAGGGCCTTCTGACGAAGTTGATGAAGCTCATGCCGGAGCTGCCGAAAGAGCAGCGGCGTGAGCTCGGTCAGCGCGCGAATCAGCTGAAGCAGCAGATCGAAGCCGCGTTCGATACGCGCCTTGCTGCGCTGGCGCATGCCGCGCGCGACGCGGAGCTGAGCGGCTCGCCGATCGACGTCACGCTGCCCGGCTTCGGCGCACGCGTGGGCCACCTGCATCCGCTCACGCGCGTGAAACACGAGCTGCTCGATCTGTTTGCAGCCATGGGCTTCGACATCGCGGACGGGCCCGAAGTCGACTTGCACGAGAACAACTTCGACAAGCTCGGCTTTCCGCCGGACCACCCGGCGACGGACATGCAGGACACGTTTTTTCTCGAGCAGCCTGCCGGGACGAACCCGCGCGCGTCGCTCTTGCGTACGCACACGTCGACCGTGCAGGTCCGCGAGATGCTGAAGCGCCAGCCACCGCTCGCCGTGGTTTCTGCCGGTGCGGTGTTCCGGCGCGATGACGATGCGACGCACTCGCCGATGTTCATGCAGCTCGAAGGCTTTCTGGTCGACGAGGGCGTGAGCTTCGCGCATTTGAAGGGCGTGCTCACGCACTTCTTGCATCGCTTGTTCGGCTCGGATGTGCCGGTGCGTTTTCGCCCGAGCTACTTCCCATTCGTCGAACCAGGCGGCGAGATCGACGTCGGCTGCACGTTGTGTCGCGGTTTCGAGCGCGGACCGAGCGGCTGTCGCGCGTGCAAAGACACTGGCTTCATCGAGATCCTCGGCTGCGGGATGATCCACCCGGTCGTCTTCGAGCACGTCGGGTACGACCCGGAGCGCTACACCGGCTTCGCGTTCGGCATGGGCATCGATCGCATCGCGATGATGCGGTACGGCGTGCCGGAGCTCGGTTTGCTCTACGGCAACGATCCGCGCTTTCTCACTCAACTCTGATCGGAGCGCAGCATGCTCGCATCGCACAACTGGCTGAGGGAGCTCAGTGGGCTGTCAGTCGACCCTGCCGAGGTGGCGAAGCGTTTGACGCTCGCCGGGCTCGAAGTGGAGTCGATGCGCAGGTTCGGTGGCGGGCTCGACAACGTCGTCGTCGCCGAAGTGCGCGGGATGCGCCCGCATCCGCAGCGCGAAAAGCTGCGCCTCGTGACCTTGTTCGATGGCGAACGCGAATCCGAAGTCGTGTGCGGTGCGCCGAACGTTCCGGATCCGGGTGGTCGGGTCGCGTTCGCGAAGCTCGGTGCGAGCTTGCCGAATGGTCTGAAGATCGAGGAGCGCAAGCTCGGCGGAGTCGTGTCGAGCGGCATGATCTGCAGTGAGGTCGAGCTCAACCTCGGTGCGGACGGCGATGGCATTCTGATCCTCGATTCGAGCGCGCAGCCGGGTGCGCCGCTGACGGCTGCGCTCGGTCTGTCGGACACGATCTACGAGATCGGTCTGACACCAAATCGTCCGGATTGCCTCGGGCACGTCGGGATCGCGCGCGAGCTGTGCGCGCTGTTCGACAAACCGTTTCTCCTCCCGCCGCCGCCCGACTTTCGCGCGCTGTTCAATCCGACGCCGGCGCTGCTCATCGAGGACAAGTCCGGGTTTGGATTGTTCGAAGCGCGCGCGCACGAGACGCTGACGCCGTCCGCCGCGGGCTCGCCGGTTCGCGTGCAGATCTCCGCGCCCGACCGCTGCCCGCGGTATGGCGCAGCACTGGTGCTCGGCGTGCAGATCGCGCCGTCGCCGTTTGCGTTCCGCTATCGCCTGCACACGCTCGGCTTGCGCGCGATCAGCAACGTCGTCGATGCGACAAACCTGATCTTGCTCGGCTGGGGCCAGCCGATTCACGCGTTCGATCTGCGCAAGCTGAACGGACCGAGCATCGACGTGCGGCTCGCGCGCGAAGGCGAAAAGATGCACACGCTCGACGGGCAAGAGCGCACGCTCACCGCTGACGACCTGTTGATCTGTGATGCGAAGGGGCCGGTCGCGCTCGCAGGTGTGATGGGCGGTGCCAACTCCGAAATCGGTCCTGACACGCGCGACGTGCTGATCGAGTGTGCTTACTTCGACCCGCGTTCGGTGCGTCGCACGAGCAAGCGGACCGGTTTGCATACCGATAGCAGTCACCGCTTCGAACGCGGCGTCGATCCGCACGCGACGCGTGCCGTCCTCGCAGATTCGAGCGCGCTCGTCGCATCACTCGCCGGCGGCGCAGTCGGCTCGCGCGCGCTCGACGTCTACCCGAAGCCGATCGAAAAGCAGCACGTGAGGTTTCGGCCCGCCCGTGCGCAGTTGCTGCTCGGGCGCGAAGTCACCGCCGCCGAAGCGAAGCCCGTGTTCGAGCGACTCGGCTGCGAGGTTGCCGTGAGTGGCAGCGATTTCGACGTCGTGGTTCCGACCCATCGCCCCGACATCACGCGCGAAGCCGACTTGATCGAAGAGCTCGCGCGCGTGTCGGGCTACGATACGATCCCGACGGTGTTGCCCGTGCTGCGTCCGGTGGCCGATGCGGGCTCGAGCGAGATCGCATTCGTGCGACGGCTGCGCGAAGCCGCCGTCAGCTGCGGCCTGCACGAAGCTGTGAACTTCGCGATGGTCGCGACGAGCACGCTCGAAAAGGCGAAAGCGCCGCAGCCGGATCGCGCCGTGCGCCTCGCGAATCCGATGTCGGAAGAGCGGTCGGTGCTGCGGACGGCCGTGTTGCCCGGCCTGCTCATGAACTTGCTCACCGCCCAGCGGCACCAGCAAAAGCGGTTCGCGGGCTTCGAGGTCTCGCGCGTGTTCACCCCGACGGCTCGGGGCGCGCTTCCCGACGAGCGCTACGAGCTCGCCGTGGTGTTATGGGGCCTCCGGCAGAGTTGGTACGAGGAGCGCGAAGAGCTCGATTTCTACGACGCCAAGGGTGTGATGGAGAGCCTGTCACACGCCGTGCTCGGCGAACGCGGACGTACCGAGCTGGACGCCCAGCTCGCCGACGCTGCGCCCTATCTGCACCCCAAGCGCAGCGCGCGCGTGGTGTGCGGCTCGCAGGCGAAGGTGGGGTTTCTCGGCGAATTGCACCCCGACGTGGTGCGCGAGCTCGATCTGACCGGCCGGCCCGCCGTGCTCGTGCTCGACGTGGCATCGCTGCTCGCAGCGGCACGAGGACGCGGCCAGTCGCCCGCAGCAGCCTTGCCGCGCTTCCCTGCGGCTACGCGCGATCTGGCCGTCGTCGTGGCGGAGAGCGTCCCCGCGGGTGAGGTGGCAGGCGTGCTCTCCGAGGTCGCCGCGGGTCTGGCCGAAAGTGTGCGGCTCTTCGACATCTACCGAGGTGCACCGGTACCGGACGGCCAAAAGAGCCTGGCGTTCCACGTCACCTATCGCGATCCATCTGCGACCCTTACCGACAAACGCGTCGATGAAGCGCACGCCAAAGTCGCCGCCCAGGCGGAGGCTCGGTTCGGGGCGGCAGTCCGCAAGTAACCGTCGCTATTGAGTTTTGAGCGCCGCTGTGTTTGCATTAAACCAGCTTTTCCGGCGGGCTCAGATGACCAAGGCTGAAATCATCGATTGCGTCTACGAGAAGGTCGGGGGGTTCTCGAAGAAGGAATCGGCCGAAGTGGTCGAGGCAGTCTTCGAGACCATGAAGGACATCCTGTCGCAAGGCGACAAGGTCAAGATCTCCGGCTTCGGGAACTTTGTCGTCCGCGAGAAGAAAGAGCGGATCGGTCGGAACCCACAGACGGGCGATCCGATTCCCATCAGCGCCCGTCGCGTTCTCACGTTCAAACCCAGCCAGGTGCTGAAGAACGTGCTGAACCCGGAAAAAGCTGCTCGCCGCGGACACGACGGCACGTTGATGCACGAAGAGCAGAGTTAACGCTGCGCTAGATCGCGGACAGCTCTGCGGCGGCTCACGATGGCTCACGCAGTGCGCGCTGCCGATTCAGTCGATTCAGATGTGATCTCCGGTTAGTATCGCGCGCTAACCGTGTCGAGCAGCGAGCTCCCAGATAAGCTGTTCTTCAAGATTGGCGAAGTCGCGCAACTAGTCGGCGTGCGCCCGCACGTCCTGCGCTACTGGGAGAGCGAGTTTTCCGCGCTCCGGCCGCTCAAGACGCGTGGCGCTCACCGCGTCTATCGGCGGCGCGACGTCGAGCTCGCGGTGCTGCTGCGGCGCTTGTTGCACGAGGAAGGCCTGACCGTCTCGGGCGCTAAGAAACGCTTGCGCGAGTCGGGTCACGATCGCGTGACGAGCCCGCCCGATCCCGAGGCAGTGCGCGAAGTCGCATCTCGCGCGGACTTGATCGCCGTGCGCAACGAGCTCTCGGATCTCTTGCAGCGCCTCGATCGCGTGTTCGACTCGAGCTCCGTCACCGAGACGCGTCAGGTGCATGCGACCGTGACTGCTTCGGTGCCGAACAGCGTGCCCGTTCCGGCGCGACGCCGACCACTCGCGTGATCGCGGGTGTGTGCTGCTCCGACTTGCCACTTGCCTGAGCGGGGGAAGCGTGTATCTTCGCCAGCCCTCGGTGGAAACGCCGAGGCATGGTCGGGGCGTGGCGCAGCCTGGTTAGCGCACCAGACTGGGGGTCTGGGGGTCGCTGGTTCGAATCCAGTCGCCCCGACCACTTTTAATATCGCAGGAGTTCGGCGCGGCACATTTGGACGCTATGTCCGAACGTCCCGTCATTCTCATCACCCACGATGATGGTGTGCAGGCGCGCGGTATCGGCGTACTGCGCGCGGCTGCAGCAGCGCTCGGCCGCGTGATCGTCGTCGCAGTGACGCGCGAGCAAAGCACGAGCGCGCACTCCATCACGATCGATCGACCGCTGCGACACATCGAGCGCGATGTCGATGTTCACTCGATCGACGGCACGCCTACGGATTGCACTACTTGGCAGCCGTACGCGGCATTCCAGTGATTGCATTCTCGGCACCGTCCGATACCGACCTCGAGCGCGACGCGAGTCACGCCAGCTCGATCGCCCAACGTTTCCTCGCGGCTACGCGCACGCAGTCGAGCTCGGCAATGTATCGATCACGCAGCTTGTGCTCGAAGCGACGCACCACGCGCAGCTTTCGTTCGCCGAGGGTCCGGCCGGCGACTGAAATCGGAAACTGATCTATAAGCCTGGCAGTTGCGAGGAGACTGTCATGAGTGATGCCGTACGCGATGTGCTCGAACGTTGTATCCGGGACGTTCCCGACTTCCCCAAGCCAGGGATCTTGTTCAAGGACATAACGCCGATCTTGTCCGATCCGCGGGCGTTCAACCTGTGTCTGGACGCGATGGCGGAGCCTTACGATGGCAAGCCACTCGATGTGATCGTCGGGATCGAAGCGCGCGGTTTCATCTTCGGTGCTGCGCTCGCATCGCGACTGCGTAAGGCATTTGTACCTGCGCGTAAGCCGGGCAAATTGCCGGCGGCGAAACATCGTGTCGAATATCAGCTGGAGTATGGGACCGATGCGATCGAGATCCACACCGACGCGATCCAGCCGGGGCAGCAAGTGTTGATCGTCGACGACGTCCTCGCGACCGGGGGCACTGCATCTGCCACTTGTCAGCTTGTGCAAAAGCTCGGTGGTCAGGTGATCGGTGCGAGCTTCGTGATCGAGTTGACGTTTCTCCCAGGTCGAGAGCGGATGCGTCCCATCGCGGTGTCGTCCTTGGTGCAGTACTGACATCTGACTGCAACCGGACCTGTGAATTAGTCGGGCGGTAGATTGGATCGCGAATCGAAACGTAGTGCTGCGTTCAGGTTTGCGTTCAGGCTCACGCTGATATGACCAGCAGGAACAGCGAGCTAAGGCCTATCGGCCCTGACATGTGTTGGTGTACATCGACGCTTGGCATGGTATAGCGCCACCGCTTAGTGTTCGCCTGGCATTGCCCCCGTAGCTCAGATGGACAGAGCAGCGGCTTCCTAAGCCGTTGGTCGGCCGTTCGAATCGGCCCGGGGGTGCTCGCGATTGGACACGATTAGACACCGTGGGATACGAGTTTGAACACCGAGGCGTCGCGCTCACCGTGCAAGCGTCTTTGTTGTGAATGCGTTCGAAGCGCCCAAGGAGTTTACGGTCATGGCTGCAAAGAAACTCAAGAAGGCTTCCGGTAAGCCCGTCTCCAAGTCCGCGTTCGTGCGAGGCCTGTCCACTTCGTTGCCCGCGAAGGAAGTAGTCGCGAAAGCGAAATCCGCTGGGCTCAGGATCAGTGATCGTTACGTGCACGTCATTCGTTCGATCGCTAAACGCGCCGCAAAACAGGGCAATGGCGCGTCGTCGGGTCCCCGTCGTGGTGGCCGTCCGATCTCGTCGAAGCGTACTTTCGTATTGAGCCTGCCTTCGAGCATGGCCGCGAGTGAAGTCATCGACCGCGCCAAGTCTCAGGGCATGACACTGACGACCAACTACGTTTACAAGATTCGCAGCCGCGGCGCGGCAGCGAATGGTCGCGGTTCGTCGGTTCCGCCGGCACCCTCGATCAAGGCGAGTCTGGTGCGCGGTACGCGACGCGGTGCGCACAGCGCGCCCAACAACGGTCAGGAAGAGCGTTTCGTTGCGCTCGTGCTGGACGTCGGCCTGTCACGCGCGACCGCCTTGCTCGATCAGTTACGCGATCGTGTGCAAGGTTTGTCCGTCCACTGACACATTGCCTGTCGACAGCTGTTCGTTTGTCACAATCGGTATTTCGACACGATAACAGTGCGGCGTGACACCGCGTGACACGGTGTAACTAGCGTGGCAACAAGCTCGCGACCCGTCTCGCGATTGCTTCACTCGCTGTTAGGCCCGGCGACTCGATTCCGAGCAGCTGCACGAAGCCGGGTAGCCCTTGGGCCGTACTCTCCGCGATGACGAAATCGCGCAACGGTTGCCCGGGCCCCTGCAGCTTCGGACGAAGGCCGGCATAGTCCGGCTCAAGGTCCTCGTCGCGAATCTGGGGGAAATAGTGGCGAATTGCGGCGCCAAACGCGGCGCGCTTGTTCGGGTCAACGTCGTAGGCCGGCTCGTCCACATAAGTGGTGTCAGGGCCAGCACGGACCTGACCTTGTAAGTCGAGCGTCAGGTGAACACCTAAACCCGCATGCACCGGTAGCGGATAGATCAGATGAGACAGGCCGCGCGTCGCGGCGCTACGCACGCTGAAATAGTCGCCCTTGCACAAGTGCTGGCGGTAGCCGAGTGCATCTATATCGAGACCAGCGAGCTCCGCAATCCGCGGCGCAATGAGGCCCGCCGCGTTGATCACGCGCCGTGCCCGCACCGTCTCGCGCTCGCGATTCGGACCGACTTCGAGCACGAGGTCGTACCCGGCGTTCGGGCGCTCGATCGCGACGACCTCGGCGAACAACAACAGCTCGGCGCCGTGTTCTTTCGCTTCGATCCGATAGCTGTCCATCAAGCCGTGCGCATCGACGATGCCGGTTTCGGGCGACAACAACGCGATCACTACGTTGAGGCGCGGCTCGATCGCGTGCGCCTCTTTGCCATCCAGAATGCGCACGTCGCCGGCGCCGTTTTGTTTGGCGACTGCGGCGAGCTGTTCGAGCTTCACGTGTTCTGCTGCGTCGGTTGCGACGATGAGTTTCCCGAGCTTGCGATGCGGAACGCCGGTGCGCGCCGCGCGCGCGTAGAGGAGGTCACGCCCTTCGACGCACAACTGCGCTTTGAGCGAACCCGGCGGGTAGTACAAGCCGGCGTGGATCACCCCGCTATTGCGGCTCGACGTTTCCTGACCGACGCGCGTGTTGCGTTCGATGACCAACACTTCGTAGCCGCGCGTCGCGAGAGTCGCGGCGCACGCGAGCCCGACTGCGCCCGCGCCAATGATGACGACATCCACCTCGTCCATGCGTCTCAGTTAGCAGGAAATCAGGCTCTGTCGATCGTGGTTTGACAGGCCTGCCATCGAGCGTCCAAGGTTCGACAGGCATGACACGAACGCGCACGCGACCGGACGAATCGGGCCAACCGAGCTACATCACGCCCGAGGGTTATCGCCGGCTCGAGGAAGAGGCGCATCGGCTCTGGACGGTCGAACGGCCGAAGGTCAGCAAAGCCGTCGCCGTCGCGGCAGCGGAAGGTGATCGATCCGAGAACGCCGAGTACATCTACGGCAAGCGCAAGCTGTTCGAGATCGATCGGCGGTTGACGGTTTTGGGCAAGCGCCTCGTCGTGCTCAAAATCGTCGACGGCAAACCGCCTGCGGACGGTCGGGTGTATTTCGGCGCGTGGGTGACGCTCGAAACCGAAGAGGGCGAACACGTGACGCACCGCATCGTCGGTCCTGACGAAACCGATCTCGGGGGCGTCACGGTCAGTTGTGAGTCGCCGTTGGGCAAAGCACTCCTCGGTCGTGACCTCGGCGACGAGGTGAGTGTTCCGCGTCCGAAGGGCACGGTCAGTTTCGTGATTCACGCGATCACGTTCAGCGATCCCGCCCGCAGCTGACAGCGGCGCACATCCGAAGCGAGCCGCCTACGCCGCTCGGCGTTGTACGCCGCCCTGTGTGCGCGCCCCCGTGCCGGCGCAGCTAGACCTTGCGCTATGCTGAATGCGTCACGTGTTCTCGATCGTCCGTCGGGCTCGATCGAGCGCTCACGCCAATGAGACTGTTCAACACGCCGCAGGCGGGATCGAGCGGCGCGCAATTGCGCGCCTTCGGAATCGGGACGATTTGCGCTGCGCTGCTGATGGCTGCGGCATCGGTGGCCGTTGCTCAGTCCGCCCAGGCCGATGCCGGGACCAGCCGCGACGTCGCGCCGACTCGAGCGGCCGCCGACCCACAGCAAGTTGCGATGGCGCGCGCGCTGTTCGAAGACGGGTTACGTCACGTCGACGAGGAAGAGTGGGCGCTCGCAGCCGACCGGTTCGGGCGGGTCCTCGCCCTGCGATACTCGGCGGTCGCCGCATACAACCTCGCGCTCGCCCGGGCGCGCCTTGGCTCGAGTGTTCTCGCGCTCGAAGGTTTGCGCGAATTGCTCGTTCAGCCGGTGCTCGATCCGAGCGTGCGCGACGCAGCGCTCGCGCTCCAAAAAGAGCAGAACGCCTACGTCGGCTGGCTGACGGTGCGCGTGCGCGGCGAATGCGCGACGTGCGGCGTTCAGCTGGATGGCAAGCGGCTTCCAGATGCGGCGCTCGGCGTCGCAGTGCCGGTCGACCCCGGGCATCACGCGCTCGCACTCGTCCGCGGTGACGAAGAGCTCGCGCGCTCGAGCTCTTCGTCACCGCGCGGTGCCCGCGTCGAGGGCAACTTGCAAGCTCCAGTCGCTTCGGCTGCACCGAGCGCAGATCTGTCGCCCGCGGAGGTGAGAGACACCGCCGCTCCGAGCGTCGAACCCGCGGCGCCTGCGGGTGCGCTCGCGGCCGCGCCCGAGAAGCAGTCTAAGAGCTCGTTGCTCGCCAGCCCCTGGTTCTGGGGCGGCGTCGGCGTGCTCGCGGCCGGTGTCATCACACTCGGAGTCGTCCTCGCAGGCAATGGTGCTCAGGATGCTTCGCCGGTTCCGGGCAACTTCTCGCCGGGCGTGATCTCGGGCCAGGTCCAACCGTGAAGCGACGGATCTGGACAGCATTTCAGGGGCTCGCGGTGTTGGCAGCGCTCAGCTGCAGCCCCGATTCTCAACCGCTCACGCAAGTCATGGTCATCGTCGACAGCGACATGGCGCAGATCGACTCGCTGCGCGTTCGCGTCGAAGGTATGGGCGACCCGAGAGTCGCGACTGCCAAAGACCTCGAGAAGCGTCCGCTGCCGCGGACAGTCGCGATCGTGCATCGCGGTGGTCCACTCGGTCCGATCACTGTCACGGCCGAAGCGCTCGTGGGCGAAGCCACACTCGTTTCGCGTCGCGCCGAGCTGTCGTTCGTGCGCGGGCGAAATCTGAAGCTCGTGCTCGAGCTCGACCAGAGCTGCGTGGGGGTGAAATGCGAGGACCCGCGTAAAGACACGTGCATCGCCGGCGTTTGCGAATCCGTGGATGTCGATGCGAGCAAGCTCTCGGACTGGAACGGCAAGCTGCCGAATCACAGCGACGCCGGAGCTTCTGCCGATGGCGGCACGGAAGACTCGGGCATGGGCATGGGCGGCGGATCGGGCGCGGGGGCAGGCGGCGGCGCAGCCGGCATGCCGTCGGGCGGGAAGGGTGGCCAGGGCGCAGGTACGGGCGGCAAGCCCGCAGCTGGTAGCGGCGGGACGGCCGGAGTGATGCCGACCTGCACTGGCTGCGTGTTCGACAGCGGGACGACCTCGCCGCACGGCCAGGTGGCCTGTGAGAATGGCGCGTGCGTGCTGCACTGCGATGCCGGCTACACCGATGCCGACGTGACCCGCGGGAACGGCTGCGAGAAGATGGCCTCGGCCTTTCCTTGGAAGGCGAGCAACCTCGACCCGAGCAACTCGGCGTTGATGGCTGCGATCGTGCCGGCGCTGTCGATCGACTGCAGCGCTACACTCGATCTCGGCAGCGGTGCGCTTCCGGCGTCGGTCGACATCTGCAGCGCACAGCTGCATCCGATCTTGGTCCCACAGACAGGCGGACCCGATCTCGTCGTGTTCGCGACGCGGAACTTGACTGTGAAATCGGGCACGATCTTCCGGCTCGCCGGGTCGCGACCGGTCGCGTTCGTGGTCTACGGAGACGCTGAGATCGACGGTGAGCTCGACGTGAGCGCCGCCGGGTCCACGGCAGGCCCCGGCAGTAACCTCGCCTGCAGCCCGGGTGTAGGCGCCAACGGCGCCAGCGACGATCACGCGGGTGGCGGCGGTGGCGGTGGCTTCGGCACGAAGGGTGGTGACGGCCGCTTGAGCTCCTCCGCCGCAGCGGGCGGGCTCGGCGGTGCGGTGTCGGCGGACGCGTCTCTCGTGCCGCTGCGCGGCGGATGCAGCGGCGGCGCGGGCGGCATGGGCGAGGGCGGCATGGCTCCTGGCGGCGGCGGTGGCGGCGCAATTCAGCTCAGCGTCGCAGGCAAACTTCGCATCACCGGTACGATCGCTGCAGCTGGTGGCGGCGGTCAGCCCGGCAGCGACAGCACCGGCGTCTATGGAGACGGCGGTAGCGGCGGTGGCAGCGGCGGCGCGATTTTGCTCGAGGCGACGACCCTCGAGACGATCTCAGGAGCGTGGATCACGACGAACGGCGGCGGCGGTGGCGAAGGCCGCGTCGCGTTCAACGACACCGACCCGGGCGCGGATGGATCGCACTCGAACATGGACGTGGCACCCGGGGGCGCCGGCTCGAGCCCGGGTGGTAACGGCGCTGCAGGAGATGCTGCTGGGTCAGCCGCGCCGAGCTGCAGTACCTCGTTGTGTGGCGGTGGTGGTGGCGGCGGCGGACTCGGTCGCGTCGTGATGCGCTCGATGGAGTGCTCACTCGGTGGCAGCTCGACTCCGCCAGCCACGTGCTCGCTCCACCCGAACTAACTGCGCACTAAAACAAACTGCCCGCAGGTTCGAACGAACCGGCGGGCAGTTTGTGTATTGCAGCCGTCAGCGGCCGCACGCGATCAGACACTGATCAAGTGGTGGGAGCGGTCGACGGCACAGTCGCCGCCTGCAAGACCGGCTCGCCCTGCTCGACGTGGCCACCCTGCTCGTCGGCGTGGTAGCCGGCTTCGCCGTGGTCCGTGTAGTCGAGACCGAGCTCTTCCGCTTCCGTCTCCGGACGCAGACCGAGGAGCGCCTTCACGACGGATGCGAGGACGACAGTTCCGACGATCGAGATCGCCATCGTGACGCCGATCGCCTTCAACTGCTCGAGCCACAACGTGTGGCCGACGAGGCTGCCGAGGTTCGCCTTGAGGTTCGGGTTCGCGTCCGTCGACGCGAAGATGCCGGCCAAAAGCGCGCCCATCGTACCGCCGATGCCGTGCACGCCGAACGTGTCCAGCGCGTCGTCATACTTGAGAGCGGCCTTGAGCTTCGTGCAGGCGAGGTACGGAACGACGCCGGCGAGAACACCGATGATGACTGCGCTCGTCGGCGTGACAAAACCACAGCACGGTGTGATTACGACCAAACCACCGACCGCGCCGGAGCAGAAGCCGAGGACGGTGGGTTTGCCGTGAGTCAACCACTCGATCGCGGGCCAGGTTGCGCCTGCGACTGCGGCTGCGAGCGTCGTCGTCGTGAACGCGTTTGCAGCGATGCCGTCCGCTGCGACTGCGCTGCCGGCGTTGAAGCCGTACCAGCCAACCCACAGCATGCCGGTGCCGACCATCGTCAGAACCAAGCTGTGCGGCGCAAACGCGCGCGTTCCGAAACCCGTACGCTTACCGACGATCAGTGCGAGCACGATCGCCGACCAACCCGAGGTCATGTGAACGACGGTGCCACCCGCGAAGTCGATCGCTTTGATCTTTGCATCGGCGTTCCACACGCCGTTCATCAGACCGTCGATGCCCCAGACCATGTGGGCCATCGGGAAGTAAATCACGACCATCCAGAGCGTGAGGAACAACATCAGCGACGAGAACTTCATGCGCTCGGCGATCGCACCCACGATCAGAGCCGGCGTGATGATCGCAAACATCAGCTGGTACATCGAGAACACGTTCTGCGACACCCAGTACGCGTAGTCCGTGTTCGGATTCGAATCTATGCCTTTAAGGAATGCGAAGGAGAGGCCTCCGACGAAGGGCGTTCCCTTCGAGAAGACCAAGCTATAGCCAAATGACCACCAGAGAATCGTGACGATGCCCGCCATGCCGCAACACTGCGCGAGCACGGAGAGCACGTTCTTGCGGCGCACGAGGCCGCCGTAAAACAAGGCCAAGCCCGGCAACGTCATGAACAAGACGAGCGCGGCTGAAGTCATCATCCAGGCATTGTGACCAGGGCCCGAGCTGACGAGAGCCTTCGGGGCGCCGTTCGTCACGTAAGCTTCGAGGTCCGCGACGCGGGTCGCCAGATCGGGCGGAGCAGGGTCATCGGCGAACGCCGTCGAGATTGCAGCACCCGAACTCGCGAGTACTAAACTCGCGAGGCACAACAAGCGTAGCGACTGACCGCCCCTCCTCGCAAACGAACCGATGACGCGCCACGCCGTGTCCGCGCCGTGTATCTCAAACATAGTTGCTCCTTGGTTGGATGGCCCTGTACTCGTAGCCGCGCGGTGTTTCTCGATTGTTTCTGGTTTCACGCAGAATTGTAGAAGAGTATGTTTCGGAAACATGTCGCGGCCCTGTTGCAGGCTGCAGCGTCAGACGAATTCGCGAGTGAAATCGCAGTGTCTAGAGCCGGTCCGGATACGCAGCGATGTAGCGAGTAAACAGCTCGACACCGTCAGGAACGAACTCGAACCGCTCGAGATTGGCTGAGAGCTCGGCGCGGGATTGAAACTCGCCCCACGCGATCTCGGCGGCTTGATGAACGATCGGGCCGTTCCATTCGACGCTGTAAACTGCAGTGTGTGATCGCGTTCGATCACCTTCATAGCGATGTCGAAAGAGTGGCTCGAGTGTGACGCCGCGAATGCCGAGCTCTTCTTCGAGCTCGCGAATCGCTGCTAGTTCGTAACTCTCTCCGGCTTCGACAGTTCCTGCAGTGAACATGTCGTACAAGCTCGGAAAGAGATCTTTAGTCGCCGTCCGACGATGGACGTAGATCTTACCGTCGCGATTGCGACACAGGATCGCCACCACGCGATGCAGCAACTTGTCGCGGCGCATCTGTGTGCGAGTTGCACGCCCGATGACGTGATCATCTTCATCGACGATGTCGACGAGCTCTTCGCGCTGCTGATCCATCTCGCGCTGTGTGAGCTTAGCGCATCCGACCGGCGCTACCGAACGCGAGCAGCCGATTCGTGAAACCCGCTGCGACGACGCGATTGCGACCTTCACGTTTCGCTTCGTACATCGCGAGATCCGCGCGTTCATCGAGCAGCTCAGGGCTTTCGACGCCGTCCCACGTCGCAACTCCCACCGATACCGTCTGCCGAACACTCAATCCATCCCGCAAGCGCAGTGGCGCTAGGTCGAGCGCTTCGCGAATGCGTTCGCCGATGTTGTGCGCATCGACTTCGAACGCGCCGGGCATGATCAAGACGAACTCTTCGCCGCCGCGCCGGACGAGTACGTCGGCACTGCGCACGAGCTCACGAGTCTTGTCTGCGAACGCTCGAAGGACCGCGTCACCGACGGCGTGACCGTGAAGATCGTTGACGCGTTTGAAATGATCGAGATCGATGAGCAGCACGCTCAGCGGTTGCCCATTGCGCCGCGCGCGGTCCATCGCGTTACGCAGCCGCGGCAATAGCTGGCCGTGGTTGAACGCAAGGGTTTGCGCATCGGTCGTCGCTCGCTCTTCGAGATCCGACGTGATGAGCGCTTGCGCTGCCGCTTGCGCGAGGAGCGTTGCGAAGATCTCATCGCGGGAGGAAAACGCGCAGCGCTCCGGCGCTGATAAGGAGAGCACGCCCAGTGTTTCGCCTCGGCACAGGATCGGAACCGATACCAATGAGCTGACGTCGAAGCCGCGCGCGTCGTTCGGCGAGAAGCGGGGATCACGCTGGCTATCATCCACCCGCGCCGAAAGGCCGGTTTCGGCAACCCAGCCGAGTACGCCTTGGCCTTTGCGAAATCCCGGTGCCGGGCGATCTGCACCAACCCCAGATCGCGCAGCGACTTGCAGGCGATCGCCTTGGGACAATCGCACCGATGCGTGATTCGCCGGCGTGATGAGACGCAGCGCTGCATCAGCCACTACTTGCAGACGCGCCGCACGATCTTGCGCATCGAGCAGCTCTCGCGAGATCGCAGCAAGCACTTCGATCGAGTCACTCATGCCCCGGATTGTAAGGCCGCTCGTCCAAAATCAAACCAAATTTGAACGCAAACTAGAAAGCAGATCGTCGGCGATCGCACGCGTGATCCCTCGCGCAAACGTCACTGTAAATTTCCCGGTATTTACGCGGGTGAAATGCGATCTGCGTCACGCGTGATCCGTCCTCGCCGTCGCGTGAGCATTCGTGATCCAGATCGTGGACAGATCGTGGATAGCCGGTGCACGAGATGTTTGCTGCGGTCTGTACGTGTGCCAGCATCCGCGCGAAATGACCTGGTCGCTGCGCTTGGGCTTCGTTTTGTTTCTGACGGGGTGCACCGCGATCGTCGATGCCGACGAGCGGAAGCTCGGCCCGTCGCCCCAGCCGTGTAACCCGAAAGATGCACCCTCTATGTGCGTGTGCCTGGACGGCACGAAGAGCGTGCAGACCTGCAACCCGCTCGGGCGCTTCGATCCGTGCCGATGCCCGACCGGCGGTGCGGGGAGTCCCGCACGCCAGTAGTTGGTCGGTCGGGGGTCAGTGGATCGGTGACGGACTTCAGGACTTCGTCTGGAAGTCCCACGTGAACGTCGCTTCGCCGTCCCGCTCGTCCGCAGGATCGAGCGTGAGCCCTTTGAGCGCGTCCATCACGCAGCGGCGGAGCTCGCGGTTCGGCGTGCTCTGCAGATCGTCGAGCTTCGGATCATCGAGGACACCGGTGTCCTTCTTCACGGTGAAGCTGACGATCACCTTACCGCTCGCCTTGGGATCCTTCTGCAGCTCCGCGTCGTAACACTGGCGCAAGACTGGCTCCTTCGCTTCGAGGAGCTTGCGCGTGTCGTCGCGGTACATCGCAGCATCGCGGACCGCGCAGCCTGCGAGGAGAATCATCGAGCACGTGAGGATCGCGATCTTCATTTCGCCGGCTCCTTTACTTCGTGCACTTCGCGCTTCTCTCCAGTCGCGGGATCGATCTCGTAGGTCTTCTTGACCACATCCTGCTCCACGATGATGAACTCGACCCGCCGGTTCTGCTCTTTGCCTTCCTCGGTCTTGTTGTCACCGATCGGCTTGGATTCGCCCCAGCCTTTCGAGGCGAGGCGCGCCGCGTCGACCCCGTGTTCGACCAAGTACTGCTTCACTGACGCTGCCCGCTGATCCGAGAGCTTCAGGTTGTACTTGTCGGCGCCGACGTCGTCCGTGTGGCCTTCGATCGAGAGCTTCTTGATCTGCGTCGCTTCTTTGATCGCCGCAGTGATCTCGTCGAGTAGCCCAAAGGACTCAGACTTGATCACCGCCTTGTTCGTCTCGAACTGGATCTTGTCGTGAATCACGATCTGATCCTGCGTCAGCTCGACTCGCTTCGGCTCCGCTGGTGGCGGCGGCGGTGGAGGAGGGGGCGGCTCGGGAGGCGGTGGCGGCGGTGGTGGCGTCCCGACGACGACCAGAGGCGACGTGTCGGAGAACGCGAGGCTGCCGCTACAGGCGGCTGCGAGCAAACCGATGACACCTGCGAAAGGAAGCAACCCCAAGTGCCAACGGCGAGTCCGCGCATATCTTGGGTGTGTTATTACCGGTTTTCGTATGCAGCGAGCCATGGCCCCTCATAGTTGCGAATCGCTTGCGATCGCGCGATCACTTTGCCGCAGAGCGCCGAGCATCAGCCCGTGAGGCAGAAATGGCAATTTTTTATCGGTGACGCCTTGGCGTCAGCTCTCGTAGCTCACTGGTTCGAATCCTAGCTTTTAGATAAAAGCCACCCTGAATGCTTGCGGCCTTACTCGGCTTTTTGTTCGGCTTCATCGGATCGATGCCAGTCGCGGGCCCCGTGGCTGTGATCGTGTTTGGTCGCGGCATCGAAGATCGCGCACGCAGCGCTTTGTACATCGCGATCGGATCTGCAGTCGCAGAGAGCGTGTACGCGTACCTCGCGTTTTGGGGCTTCAGCGCGTTCCTCACGAAGTACAAATGGATCGAGCTCGTCTCGACGGCCGCCGCCGCAGTGATCCTGAGCGGGCTCGGTTTGCGCTTCATGTTCCGAAAGCCGCCGGCAGAGCGGCCGGTCGACGACGGCAAGCGGCACGTCGGCAAGAAGCGCAACTTCACGTTGGGCTTTCTACTCACGGCACTGAACCCGACCTTGATCGCGACGTGGACCGCCGCGGTGACCACGGTGTATTCGCTTCAGATCGTCGACTTCGACGAGAGCGGCGCGCTGCCGTTTTCACTCGGCGCGGCGACTGGCATCGTCACTTGGTTTGCGACGCTGCTGTATTTGCTGAAGCGGTTTCGAGCGCGCGTCTCACCGGCCGTGCTCGACAAGGTCGTCCGCGTGATGGGCGTCTTTCTGGTCGTGCTCGGGGTCGGGATCGCCGCTCGCTTCACGTACCGGACGTTCTTCGCCTGAGCGCGGTCTTTGCCTGGACGCGTTCTTCACCTGAGCACAGGCTGCGCCTGACCGCGGACTGGCTCAACGCGGCGGATTCGTCGCGACGCGCTGTTGGCGGATGTGCCCCGACACCCGCTCCGCTTCACTGACTAGTTGCGCAAGTGCGAGCTTCAGTTCCGCATCTGCCAGCTGCACGCGATCTTGCGTGTGCTTCTGCGCGACGCTCGACTCCGTATTCGTATTCGCGAGCCGCTGCTTCAGCTGATCGATCTGGAACGACAGGTCCTTCAACGCGGCTCGCTTCGGCTCCAGGCTTTGCTGCAGCTTCCGAACCCGCGCTTGTGCCGTCCGCAAGTTGTCGACCGCGACCATGAAGCCTTGGATCGAGATCGCGTCTTCTTGCGCGATCTTCTCGCCTTGCTTCGCCGCGATCGGCGCGAGCGACGGTCTGGATAAGATCGCCTCGATATGGCCGTTCGCGCCGTGTTGCGCCGAGTTCAGCTCGGCCTCTTCCGCGTCCATGCCCCGGCCGAGTTTCGATTCGTCGTGTGCGAGCTCGTCGAGCGCGCGACCGATTCGAAGCCGCATCGCTCGCAGATCGTCTTCTTTCGTCGTGAGCTCGCGCGCCGAGCCGTCCATCTCGCGCCGCAGCCGCGTCATGGCTTCGACCGTCTTCTCCATGTTTCGCATCGCGGTCTCGACCGATTCCGGGATGCCGCCCTGCGGATGAAGTTTCGTCAGCTGCGCGCGGTACTCGGCGATGCGCTGGTTCCAGTCGTGACCTTCGCTCGGAATGTGCAGCGTCGGCCGCGCCGAATCGACGGGCTCGGGTGGACGCGTCGACGTCGCGCCCGGCAAGCCAGCCGCACCGGTCGCGGGGCGCTGCGAGCCCGGCCCCGAGATCGGGATGTTCATCGTCTTCGCGCGTGTCGGATCGAAACGCTCGAGCAGCGTCAGCAGGTCGTCTTTGAGGTGATAGGCGTCGCGATGCCGCTTCTTCGGATCCTTGCTGAGCATCTGCATCAGCAACGCATCGAGCTCGGGCACGATCTCGGGCACAAACGTCGAAGCCAGCGGCG
>Ga0193752_1000290_pt1 | contig 53597 bp, 43 predicted proteins | sample H1c1metaG_FD_144924 | JGI IMG/M metagenome (GOLD analysis project Ga0193752, IMG submission 144924) | Soil microbial communities from a riparian zone of the East river system, Colorado, United States - H1c1 | ecosystem: Environmental > Terrestrial > Soil > Riparian zone | place: USA: East River...
CCTTGCTTTCATTCGTCTTCGAAAGCCTTTCAGTTATTATCAGCAGCAATATGGCACCGTAATGTATGGCCTTAACAAGCTTTACCTGTTGATGGAAAAGCAACACAACCGTGGCCAGGATGGCGCCGGCATTGCTGCAGTAAAATTAAATACCGAACCAGGCTATCCTTTTATGCACCGGCTGCGGAGCGGCGCCAACCAACCGATCGCCGACCTTTTTGCACAAATTGGTAAAGAATATAACGAAGTAGAAAAATACCAGCCCGATATTAAAAACCACCCCGGTCTTATGAAGGGGCATCTTAATTTCCTGGGAGAAGTTTTACTCGGCCATTTACGCTACGGTACCCAGGGAAAGAACAATGCTGAATTCTGCCATCCTTTTATAAAACGACACACCATCCCTTCCCGGAACCTGGCACTGGCAGGCAATTTCAATTTGGTGAATACCGAAGAACTTTTTGCACTGGTAAATATTGACCCGGGAGAATTTCAGCGCCAAAGCGACCTGGCTGCTATGATGGAAGTATTGTATCATTTTGTTGTAAAAGCAGATGAGGCTTTTTCCGGTGCCATGGATATTACAAAGGTTTTAAAAAAAGCTGTTCCCTTATTTGATGGGGGCTTTACCTTCAGTGGTATGCTTGGTAGTGGCGATGCATTTGTAATGAGGGATGCCAATGGGATACGCCCGGCCTATTACTATATAAATGATGATGTGGTTGTGGCAGCCAGTGAAAGGGCCGCCATCCGTACGGCTTTTCATTTAGAGGAAAACGAGGTTCAGGAACTGATGCCCGGTAATGCATTGATCGTAAAAGCAGACGGAAGCTACTCTATAGAACAGATAGTAGAAGCCAAAGAAAGAAAGGCCTGTAGTTTTGAGCGCATTTATTTCAGCCGCGGAAGCGATGAAAAAATTTACAGGGAAAGGATCAGGCTCGGCCATCTTTTAAGCGACCGTGTTTTAAAAGCCATTGATTACGATCTGAAGAACACCATTTTTTCTTTTATTCCAAATACAGCAGAAACTGCTTTTTTTGGATTGATCAAAGGTGCCGAAGATTACCTGAATAAGATAAAAATTGAACGCATACTAAGTTGGGATAAGGATTACGATGAAGAGAAGTTGACAGAAATGATCAACAGGAGGATCCGCATTGAAAAAATTGCCATTAAAGATGTCAAGCTGAGAACTTTTATTACAGAAGACAGCAGCCGCAATGAAATGGTGCAGCACGTTTATGATATAACCTATGGAACTGTAAGGAAAGGCATTGATACCCTGGTGGTAATTGATGATAGTATTGTAAGGGGCACCACTTTAAAAGAAAGTATCGTTCGTATGTTATCAAGGCTGGAACCTAAAAAGATCATCGTGGTTTCATCGGCTCCACAAATACGTTACCCGGATTGCTATGGTATTGATATGAGCAAGATGGGCGATTTTATTGCATTCAGGGCAGCTATTGAATTAATGACTGATACGGGCCAGCAGCATATTTTAGATCAAATGCTTGAAAGGTGCAAAGAACTGCAACGAAACAACCAGCTGCATACCGAAAATGTTGTGAAGCAACTCTACAAAACCTTTACACCCGAAGATATATCTGATAAGATCGCACAACTGATAACAGCCTCTGATATCAATACGCCGGTTAGTGTTATTTATCAAACTATCGAATCTTTACATGAAGCCTGCCCAACCAATTTGGGCGACTGGTATTTTACAGGTAACTATCCAACCCCGGGTGGCAACCGTGTTTGCAACAAAGCCTTCATGAATTACATGGAAGGAAAAAATGTAAGAGGGTATTAGGGTTTTGTGTTTAGGGTTAGGTGTTTTGTGTTGAAGAGCCTTTAGCATTTAAACTCTTTTCACTTTATTTATTGAAAAATTTCATTCAGCAACCCTGCTAAATGAACTCCGCCTTTCAATAGCTGTTGATTTAACGGAGCAATGAATTTGAAATTATACTGGTAGCCTAACCTGTCATTCGGTTTTATATCACTGTAGATCTTTTCTGCAATCTGGTACGACTGCCAGATCCAGTCACTTAGCGGTTCAGCCTGCCATTGTCTTCTTTGGTCTTTGGTTGTGTAGTTAATCGCTGTTGCATATTCAGTATAACTCAGTTGCTGCATATCGATCAACTTTTCATCCCAAACCTGGTGCAGGTTTACTGAATCTCTAAACCAGGTTACCCTGATCCTGTTGCCGCCAAGATCTTCAAGCCGGCCGGTATGTAATGGCTGATGAATATCGCCCACAATATGTATGATGAGCCTTAAATACAAAACTTTTTTATCCTGCTCCAGTTCTTTGTTCTTAAGCTGCGCTGTTAACCAGTTTATCTTTGTGTAAGCATCTGTAACCGTATCTGTAGCCAGGTAGTTTTTTAGATCTGTTTCACTAAGCCCTGCTTTAAAATTAATATAATGCCAGTTGCTTAAGTAAGAATACGCCGGATCAGATTTGATAAAATCGGGCCAGTTGCTGGCCATGGCAATTGATTCATTGCCCAGTATTTTAAAGATCTCTTTTTTAGCTGTTTTGGTAAGATAGGTATCAGCGATCTGGCCTACAATGCGGTGACCTAAAACGCCCCAAGCCATGCTGCAAAATGGCAGGTATAAAAACAAGGCAAGTGTGACCAGTTTTTTCATTTTGTTATTCATCATAAAAATATTTGTTCTCAAAACTAATTAAATGTTGATGATTATGTTCAGGCATTTATGAAGTTTTCTTTAATCTTCCAGTACTTCAAACAACAATACCTGTGCTTTTTCCAACGGGTTAAAATTATTATCGGCAATAAATAGTAATGTTTTATGCCCGTTTGGCAAAACAGGACCAAACGTAACCCCTTCAATATTATCAGTATAAATACCCAGGGCATCCATATTTAAAAGCAGGATTTTTTTTGCAGGCGTAAAAGACCGGTTGTCTTTTAATGTTGCAGAACTGATATCGGTAGCATTGTTCAGATCGGCTATGAATACTTTGATGGTACACGCAATCCTTCCTGTTGAAAACGACCGCTCAATTACAAGTAACTTATTATTACCAAGGCTGAGGATATCGGGCACACCATTCACTTTAAATTCAGTTTCAGGCTTGGCAGCATAGGCAACCGGTTCTAATTTATAAGCAAACTGGGTTGTACTATTTTTAGCTGCCACATCAAATTTTATGACCCTTATAAAAGCATTATTGTCCGCAACATCCGCCCTGGGGCCATCTTCATACAATGGTTCCTCTACACTTACATAAAGTGTTTTATAATTATCGGCAAAGCTCATTCCTTCAAGCACACCATTTCGTCTTGGCCCGTTTTCAGTTGCTCTCATTTTTAAAACCGGTGGCAAAGCAAAACTGTCTATATATTTTCCATGGGGACGAATGATAAGAACCGAGGGATCGGTCAACACCGTATCATTTGCTTTTATAATTCTTTCGCCTTCGCTGCTCCAAACCAAAGAATTGTTTTGAGGATCATAGCGAATTGCCTCGGGATCGGGTGTTTTAAATCGGTTCTGTTTGCTATCCGGGTAAACATCTCCACCAGCTTGCAGCATATAATTTACATCGGCAAAAACTATACTGTCAATTCCTTTTTGTGTTATAAATATTTTAGCGGTATAAAAACGGGCCGGATTTTTTTCACTTCTGTCATCGCTAACCAGGTAATACAGATCCTTTTTTGCATCGTAATCAATACCAGATAAACCGCCGACGGTAGTGTTTTTATATTTTATGTTAAATGGTATTTCAAAAACATCAAGAAGCTTAAGGCTACTGATATTGGCAGTTGCCTGTGAAATTCTTTTGGTTGATGAACATGAAAAAGAAAAGATGATTACAGCAATAAAAATTAATATCCTGGATGAAAAAATATACATACCTGTGTTTGCATGTAAAATATGAAAAGTTCAGCCTTATAATGCTGCTTTTGAAAAAACTTTTTATATATTTAAGAAGCGATGCTGATGGTGTTGTTTAATTCAATTATAAAAATAATGGCTTGAAAAAACTTTTTATTGTACGCCATGCGAAAAGTGACCAAAGTTTTTTTGGTAACGATTTTGAACGCCCGCTTAATGAAAGAGGAAGATCTGATGCCCCGGTAATGGCAAAAAGGCTGCTGGATAAAAAATTGGAAATAAATGCATTGGTTTCCAGTCCCGCTGTAAGGGCAAAGCAAACTGCGGAATTCTTCGGAGATATCTTAAAAAAGCCGCCTGGCGGCATCATTTTTATTTCGGCTTTGTACCATGCTTCACCGGAAGTTTTTTATGAAGTAGTTTCAGGTTTACCGAATGACTTAGATAGTATTGCCATTTTTTCTCACAATCCGGGCATTACCTATTTTGTAAACAGCCTTAACGCTGGTACAAAGGTTGATAATATGCCCACCTGTGGTATTTTTGCAGTTTCGGCCGATACACCAGATTGGGCCGGCTTTAATAAAGCAAAAAAAGAATTTTTATTCTTTGATTATCCTAAGAAAGGCTAACCTATTTGTAAAATTGGCCACAACCAATTCATTGTTTTTTTCGTTAATAATGTAGGATCGGGTAATATTACTCCCCATATTTGTGGTCATTTTACTGTTTTAAACAACTAACTATGAAATTATTATTTGCTTTTGCGTCAATTTTTATGTCCCTCACCGGTATTTGCCAGAAAGGAGATTATTTAGTAAAAAACAACGGAGATACTATTTGGGGGGAGATACAGCTTAAGAATAAGATATTTTATGTTACTGGCACATCTGCATCAGTGATCAAAGCTGCTGATGTTTCCAGTATAAAAAGCAGTAAATATAGAGGTAACGTTGTGCTTCCGGTTAATTTATTAACCTACACTGATAATCTCTCAGACCTTGAATTAGATTTTACCAGGAAAGGAGCAATTGATACTGTACTTATTCTTGACGAAATATACACAACGCCAAAAATGAATTTATACTATGGGACAGATGATATTAAAACACCTTTTTATTTCTACAAAACGCCTTCAGACCCAAGGCCAATACAACTTGTGATCCGTTATTCCCTGCAAGGGGGCCTTGCTAATTACGTGGATAACCGTGCAAAGTACAGGGCAGAGAGATCGAGAATTCAGATATTTGAAGATAAAGGTTATGTAAATCAGTTACATGCCATTATGGGTGATTGTAAAAAAATCACTCAACCCATGTGGGAGCTCTTATCTTATCGCAATTACAGTTTTAAGCAGATCATTAAAGCTTATAACAAGTGTAATTGACCAGTACTTGATTTGTAAATAAACGGTTTTATAATCAGGATCAGGCAATCAATCATTTTTAAATTGTTTGTTGGCCATATAAACCCCGCTGAAGATCAGCACAGCAGCAATGATCTTATACAAGGCTAAATGTTCGTGCAGAAACAACATAGCAATTAAAGCTGCAAATACGGGCTGGGTATAAATGTAAGATCCGGCAACTGATGCTCCCAATATTTTAATACCATATAAATTAAAAAGGTAGGCCAAAAAGGTTCCGGTTATTACAACCAGGCCCATGCTTGTAAAATCAAGTACATTATATTGTTTCCATGGAATTTGCATAAACTCTGTCCAGCCAAAAGGAAGTACCAAAAAAAATGCGATCGTAAAAAGCCAGGTTAAAATTACAACAGGGTTATACTTCAGCATTAATGGTTTCACAATAATGAAATAGATGGTATAGGATATTGCGTTGATGATGATAAACAGGTCGCCCAGCAAAACATCGTCTCCATTACCGGCATTATCTTTAGCCAGGATCAGAACCAATGCCCCGGAAATACCCAATGCCAAACCCACGATCTTCAAGATTACCAGTCGCTCCTTTAATATCCAGGCAGCAATAAATACAATTAAGATCGGTGTAGTAAGCAGTAGTAAAGATGCATGAATAGGGTAAGTGAGCGAAAGCCCTTTTATAAAGAACAATTGATTGACAGCAATACCTGCAACAGAACAAAGAAAAAGTCGCATCCTGTCTGGTTTGTCTATTTTGATTTTTAGCGGTTGTAACAAACACAGCACCCAAAACAACAGCATGCTTACGCCAATTCTTACCACATTTAAACCGAAGGGCTTTACCAGTTGCGGGTTGGTAAGATGCTTTACTGCTGTAAGATTTATAGCAAAGAAGATGTTTGTAAAGATCAGTGCTGTATGTGCTAAACTTTTCTTACTCACGTATATTATTAAAGCACAAAAATAAGTGAATAAAAAAGCTGTTGCGCTTTTACACACAACAGCTTTATACTTACTAACCCAATAAGTAATTTTTTATCTGCTTTTTATGCCGATTGCATTTCTTTGATCTTCTCCCTGATCTTAGCTTCAATTTCATTAGCCATTTCCGGGTTATCCAGCATCAATTGTTTTACCGATTCACGGCCCTGGCCAAGTTTATCATTATTATAGCTGAACCAGCTGCCGCTTTTTTGTACGATCCCAAGTTCTACACCCATGTCAATAATTTCGCCCACTTTAGAGATCCCTTCGCCGTAAATAATATCAAATTCGGCCAGACGGAAAGGTGGCGCCACTTTATTTTTTACCACTTTCACTTTTACATGGTTACCAATAGAATCATCACCATCTTTAATTTGTGCCATACGGCGGATATCCAAACGTACCGAAGCATAGAATTTTAATGCATTACCTCCCGTTGTTGTTTCGGGGTTACCGAACATAACACCAATTTTTTCACGAAGCTGGTTAATGAAAATGCAGCAGCTGTTTGTTTTATTTATGGTAGCTGTTAATTTTCTTAATGCCTGGCTCATCAGCCTGGCCTGCAGGCCCATTTTACTGTCGCCCATTTCTCCTTCCAGTTCACTTTTTGGAACCAATGCTGCTACCGAATCAATAACCACCACATCCAATGCTCCGGATAGGATCAGGCGATCTGCAATTTCCAAAGCCTGCTCCCCATAATCCGGTTGAGAGATCAATAAATTATCAATGTCAACACCCAATTTTTGTGCATACACACTATCAAATGCATGCTCTGCATCGATAAAGGCACACATACCGCCTTTCTTTTGTGCTTCTGCAATTACATGAATTGCTAATGTTGTTTTACCTGAGCTTTCCGGTCCGTAAATTTCTATCACTCTTCCTTTGGGCAGGCCCCCGATCCCCAATGCCATGTCAAGCCCGATCGAACCGGTTGAAATAACTTCCTGTTCTACTACCCCCTTATCACTCATCAGCATTACCGATCCTTTGCCAAAATCTTTGTCGATCTTATCCATCGTTAATTTTAGCGCCTTAAATTTTTCTGTCCTTTCTAAATTTTCTGTTTTGCTCATTGTCTGAATTTTTTAGTTGATGTATCTGGTTTTGCGTTGTAAATGTAAATTCGGAACCAAAGATAAGAGTTTAATTTTATTAACACTAATTATTTTAGTATTTTTTTGATAATTTATTTAGTGTATCCAAACTGCTGTAAAAAAAAGACCCATCCCGAGGAATCGGGACGGGGATGTGTTCAAGCATGAGAAAAATCCACAAGGAAAAATTCCCTTGTTCTCAAAAAGGTTCGGTCTTAAAAACGGGCCTGATAATTTTGCGTGATTTTCAGAAAGGTTTGCGTTTAGAATTAATAAACAAATAGAAGATAGTTTTTTGGAATAAAAAATACCTCAAAGTGGTAATAAAAGGGGGTAAAAACACCCTTTTTGCCTATATATGCTTATAAAAAATAATGCCGGAATGGCGCCTGTGAGGATCTATAAGTTTTTCTTAATCTGTGTTAGGGCTTCCTATCCCTTCATCTCCCGGAGTCTTTTAAGCATAAAATTCTTGCCGTTGTTATAAAAAATATCATCCAGCAATACATCTGCATCCAGGGAATTAAATCCGTTATTGCTTAATAAGTCTGCCAGGTCTTCCCGCATATCATCTTTAAGTTGTTGCAAACCATCTGCAGTTTTGCAACAATCTATGGCATTTATCAGTCCGTCAAAATCGGTACCAATGCAGATCTGTTTTGCAGCTTTTTCGATACCGATCAAAGAGTGCTGGCTGGCTACCCATAAAATATGCATAATATTATTGATCAGGAACCTCCGGTGCAGATCAGGATACTCAGCAAGGTCCAGATCAGCAAGGTCTTCGCTGGCCCATATATTGGTATCATCGGGCCATACGTTTAAATTTTCGGGGGTGGGACCAAAAAAGAACCCTGCTTCAAGATGGCTGATGTATTCTACATCATGTGGTACTATTACACCTGTTTGTCCGCTATCATCTCCAAAGCCAAGAATACGCTGGTCGAACGAAAGGCCAATAATACCTTCAGATAAAAAAATGTTTTGAATGTCCTCATCATATAAATTAATGCTGCTTGCATTATGATATACATCATCATAAAACCTGCTTTTGGGTTTCAGGTGCAGCAATTCATAAACAGGGCCTTTATCCTCCGGAACACTTAAAATATACTTTACCCGGTCAATAAGTGGTAAACCCGTTGTGCCGGCATGTGTACAAATCAAAGGTTGTAAATATTGGGGTTCCGGATCTGGCAGTTTATACATACGATACAGATCCAGCCTTGCTTTGAGGCTCATGTGCTTAATATCAACCAATATTTTTTTACTGATCATCATGTTAATTACTTCCTCTCCCCATTTTGTGATCGAGTTCATCTCCGGGTAAAAAAGAGATGGATTAAAAAGCTGAATACCATAAGCGTGATTGCAGAATTTATTTTGCTGCATATGGCATATATTAATTGATACCACCGTATTTGAATCTGTAAACGCATTAAAGTTCTCTGTGAATTTCTCTTTTGCATCCGGTGCATCAGGGTCATTAAAAAAACAGTGCAGGCCTTCAATAATGATGATCCCAAAAACGGTGTTATTATCCGTTTCATCAAAATCGGATACCTTGTTTACTATTTTAAATTGAGCGCCCGGTATCGGTGAAACTGAACTGGTGAGCCATTGCAGTTCTTCATTGATCAATTCAAAAGAATGAATGCCTGATGCCAGGTAAGTTAACCGGGTTTTATCAATAAGATTTATTTTGCCTTTGTTCACAATTCCTTTTGCACTAAGTAAAGCACCGATCTTTTTTTCAAGGGCGTGCAATATCACGCCTATCAGCCTTACATCGTTCTGGAATAATTGGGTAAGGTTTGATTGCGAATTGAGCACTTCATTAAAAAGTGTGTTGATCCTGATATCCCACCCTTTTGCAACCGCAAGTTTGGCGTCTATATGGTCCCATGGCAACGGCTTTGTGGCCGGTTTGGAAAACTGGGGCTTTAAACCGGGATGGCAATGAAAATCGAAGAAAGGCATAATGGTATGGTTTTAATGACATTAAATATACTCATTATATTTCAGGTTCTAAAGCAATAAATATCCCCATCAAAGGGTAAAAAAACGAAAGCCCTCCAGAGGAAGGGCTAATCGTTTTCAGGGGTTCTCGAAATATCAGAGGTAGGGTATAAGCCTCTATTTAAAATGCGATCTGTTTTTCTTCAATTAGTTTTCGCAGGTTCAACAAAGCATAGCGCATGCGGCCCAATGCTGTATTCACACTGCAATTCAGGATCTTTGAGATCTCCCTGAACTTAAGATCGGCAAAATGCCTTAAAATAATGATCTCACGTTGATCTTCCGGAAGCATGCCTACCAGCTTCATGATCTTTTCGTTGCTCTGCTCTCTCATTATTTTATCTTCTGTGCTGGGCTCGGCAAAATTCAATACGTCAAAAATATCTGCCCCCTCGCTTGTACGGATAACAGGTTTGCTTTTAACTTTCCGGAAATGATCAACACAAAGATTGTGTGCTATCCGCATTGCCCATTGTACAAACTTGTTTTCTTCTTTATACTTCCCGGCTCTGAAAGTGTCAATTACTTTTATGAACAGGTCCTGGAAGATATCCTCAGCGAGGTATTTATCTTTTACCAACAGGTAAATGGATGTATAGATCCGGTTTTTGTGCCTGTTGACCAATACTTCCATTGAATAAGTATTTCCTTCTTTAAACAGTGCGATCAGTTGCTCATCAGTTAGGGTGATAAGGTTTTTCATAATTGTTTTTGTTTGGTTTTTGTTTGGATAATTTGATAACACAAATATCTGGTATGAAATAAAAACAAAATGTAGCTGTGCCTCTGAATGTATGTAGTTATTTTTCTAATTAATAATATCGGTATTATTAATTCAGTACCATTTTCTTTTCTTCCATCATTTTACAAAGGTTGTTCAATGCAAGTTTCATACAATCCAAAGCCATGCTCAGGCTGCATTTCATGGTTTCTGCAATTTCCGTAAAACTCAACCCTGCATAGTGGTTCAGCAACATTACTTCCCGCTGGTTATCGGGCAGCATGTCGATCATGCTTTTGATCCTTCCATGGCTTTCATGGTAATTTGTGGCAGTCATAGCTGCCGGTAGCGGAAATTCAACCTTATCGTTCATGGTATTTAAAACAATGGCCTGGCTGGCGTTTCGTTTGTGTTCTACACAAAGCTGCTGGGCAATACGGGTGGCCCACTGTAAAAAATTTCCCTCTTCGGCCGATTTGCCGGCGATCATGTTATTAATAAGACAAATAAAGACCTGCTGGAAAATCTCTTCAGCAACATATTTATTCTGTACTATACCATAAATGTGTCGGTAAACCCTGTCTTTGTAAAGTTCAACGAGGGTGGCCATTGCATTGGGGTCGCCATTGAGATAAAACTGAATGAGTTTTTCATCAGGCATGCTGTTCTGGTAATTCATAGGTTGTTTGGTTTTTACGATTGGATATTATGGATACTAAAAATCTGGCGGTAAAGATTGGGATAAAGAAAATAAATAATTGTAGCTATTCCAGTTCTTTTGTATAGTAAATTTTCTACAACTAAGTCGGTTAGCCAATTTCTCCTGCCGTATCTTTCACCCCGCAAACCATATTAACTTTCATTTTCAATAGCCATTCTTGAATAACAACGCAAAAATAGGCGCCGGAGTATCTGTAGCAGGTATTCTTTTATTGATATTTCATTTTCTTCACGTTGTTCATTCTGTCGGTAAAATTGAAAAGAAGGACAGCTTCAAAAATGCCCCGGTATATTTAATACAAACAGATCCTGCCGGTAAAAAGGATACGATGATGATGCAGGATTATTTGAAGAAAAGAAAATAGCTTAACATTTATTTCCTCCCAGCTTCCACTCCAATCCCTCAATTCGTACCTTTACCCCATGAAGTATCTAGATGAACTGAACGAACCGCAGCGGGAGGCAGTTACCCATGTAAATGGCCCTATTATGATCATTGCCGGTGCCGGCAGCGGCAAAACAAAAGTGCTTACCACACGTATTACGCACTTAATGGCGGCACATAAAATCGACAGCTTTAATATACTGGCACTCACTTTTACCAATAAGGCGGCTGCCGAAATGAAGGAAAGGGTAGAGCGGATATTAGGTAATACCGAAGCCCGTAATTTATACATCGGTACTTTTCACAGCGTGTTTGCAAGGATATTAAGGGCCGAAGCACCAAAACTTGGTTATCCATCCAACTTTACCATTTACGATACTGATGATGCAAAATCTGTTGTTAAAACAGTCATCAACGAGCTGGCACTGGATGATAAACAATACAAACCCAACGTGGTTTATAACAGGATATCTTCTGCAAAAAACTCATTAATAGGACCAGCAGAATATATGAATGACTGGGCTTTACAACAGGAAGACGCCAGGGCAAACCGCCCGGCTTTAGGACAGATCTATGATGCATATTCAAAGCGCTGCTTTAAGAACGGTGCCATGGATTTTGATGATCTGCTGTTTAAAATGTACATCCTGCTAAAAAACTTTCCGGAAGCTTTAAGTAAGTACCAGCGTAAGTTTAAATACATCATGATAGATGAGTACCAGGATACCAACACGGCCCAGTATGAAATAATAAAACTCCTGGGCGCCATGCATGAGAATGTTTGCGTGGTGGGTGATGATGCACAAAGTATTTACAGCTTTCGTGGTGCGACAATTGAAAACATTTTGCAGTTTGAAAAAGATTACGAAGAAGTAAAAGTGATAAAGCTGGAACAGAATTACCGCAGCACACAAAATATTTTACACGTTGCCAACGAGGTGATCGGCAATAACAAAGGCCAGATAGAAAAGAAATTATTTACTGTTAATGCCGAAGGAGATAAAATAAATCTTGTACGCACCATGACGGACAATGATGAAGGGAAAATGGTAGCCGATACCATACAGGAACAAAAACTCCGCAATCATTATTATAATAAAGATTTTGCCATACTCTACCGCACCAATGCACAAAGCCGCAGTTTTGAAGAAGCCCTGCGCCGCATGGGCATTGCCTATCGCATTTACGGTGGTATGAGCTTTTACCAGCGTAAGGAAGTAAAGGATTTTATCGCTTACCTGCGCCTGGTTGTAAATCCAAGAGATGAGGAAGCATTAAAACGCATCATTAATTTCCCTGCAAGAGGTATTGGTAAAACCACAGTTGATAAAGCGGTTTTGTTTGCCAACGAAAACAACCTGAGCATGTGGGATATTTTGTGCAATGCTGCTATGTATGGTTATAAAAGCGGAACACTTGAAGCGATTGACAACTTTGTTACAATGATAAAGATGTTCCAGAGCGAACTGCAGAAAAAAAATGCTTACGACCTGTCGGTGATTGTGGGAAAAAGCACCAACATTGTTAAAGAATTATTCAATGATAAAACTACCGAAGGGCTTGCCCGATATGAGAACGTACAGGAATTATTGAATTCTATTAAAGAGTTTACCGAAACCCCCATGAATGAAGAGGATGGTGAAGTTGGTGATAAAAGCCTGGGTGCCTATTTACAGCAAATTGTTTTATTGACCGATGCTGATGGCGACGACAAGGAAAACCAGGATGTAGTAAAACTGATGACGATACATGCAGCAAAAGGATTAGAATTTCCGGTTGTGTTTGTTGGAGGATTGGAAGAAACACTTTTTCCAAATGCCATGAGCATAAATACAAGGGAAGAACTGGAAGAAGAACGCCGCTTATTTTATGTGGCCATCACCCGTGCAAAGAACAGGCTATGGCTTAGTTATGCCAATGCCCGTTATCGCTTTGGACAATTGCAGCAAAATGATCCCAGCCGTTTCCTGGAAGAAATTTCAGAAGATTATGTAGATAAGACTTATGCAGGCGGCGCTACCAGCGGCAATGGCTGGAACCAGGGCGGGGCAAGAGAACGCATGCAACGCAATTTTGGCAGTGGGGGGTGGAATGCGGCCCAACGTGCCGAAAAACAATATGGCGCTCCCCCGGCTAAAAAACCTGCAGAAACTTTTTATACAAAACCTGCAACCAGTAAAGCAGTTGAACATACTCCTTCGGAAAATTTTGAACCCAGTGACACCAGCAACCTGCAGCCTGGCAATAAAGTGGAACACCAGAAATTTGGTTTTGGAGAAGTAATGAAAATGGAAGGCGCTGCACACAATCCTATTGCCACTGTGAATTTTGAATTGAACGGCGAGAAGAAGATCATGCTGAACTATGCCAAGTTGCGGATCATTGAGTAAAAATTAATTCCCCGCAGATTTCGCTGATTACGCAGATTGATCTCATTATTTTCTTTCTGGGCATCTGCGTGATCTGCGGGCCAACCTTTTCCGACCCGCCACAAAAATTAACTTTTACCACCCATAAGCAGACAAATAAAAATCCCTAACTTCCATCATACTTTTTATTTTATATGCTACAGCCGCTTTTTTATCATCAAAAAGTAAAAGACCATTTTAAATCTCAATCTAAAACATGGGATTATTTTGCTGTTACAAAGAATAAAGAGGAACAGTTACAGCAATTCAAAACAGAGTTACTCAAAAACACATACAAATTTGATGAGGCTACAGATATTTTTATTTACGAAAAATTAGGCGTTGCCAAAGAAAAACTCGGGTTACAAAACTTACCGGTTACTGTTTACCAGGCGCAATACACTGATGAACTGAATGCAAGCATTATCTACCTCAACAACGAAGCCCATATTGTTTTCAGCGGACCGGTAACCCGCTTGCTGGATGATGAAGAATTACTGGCTGTGCTGGCTCATGAGCTTACTCATATCAAATTATATTCCATGCTGGAAGGCGACCTGGAGGTTGCCGACAGGATAATCACGTCCATTGCAAATAACCATAACAGCGAAGCTTCTTATTATGAAACAGCAAGATTGTTTCGCCTGTACACCGAAATATTTTGCGACAGGGGTGCTTACGCAGTATTGGAAAAAACCGGCCCGGTTATTACCTCATTGGTAAAAGCATCAACCGGTCTTGATAAAGTAAATGCTGAAAGCTATTTAAAACAGGCTGATGAAATTTTTTCTGCTGATGGAGGGTTTAAGACTACAGGTATATCACACCCCGAAAATTTCATCAGGGCAAAAGCCATCCAGCTATGGCATGAGAAAAAAGAAACTGCCGAAGAAGAGATCAATAAAATGATCGAAGGTATCAGCAACCTCGACCAGCTGGATATTTTCCGTCAACAGGAACTGGCCCTGCTTACCAAAGATTTTCTGCGGCTTTTCCTAAAACCAAAATGGTTTCAGAGTACAATGGTGATCAGTCTGGCGAAACAATATTTTAATGATTTCAGTTTTACCGAAAATGCATTGTTGACAGAACAAATGCTTGCAAAGGTTGAAAAAGCACACCAGAGTATTAAAGATTATCTCTGTTACGTTTTGCTTGATTTTGTTTTAGCCGATCCTTCGCTTGAAGAAATTCCTGCCGGTTGGGGTTTTCAATTTGCTGAAGACCTGCAATTAAAAGATACTTACAACGACATTATAAAAAAGGAAATGAAGTTCAGTGATAAAAAACTAAGTCAGCATAAAGAGAAAACACTTGCTGCTTATTACGAGGTAAAAGAAAATGAAGGCGAACAGATCTATGAAGGTTAATGAATGTCTTATTAAAACTAAATGGATACTTCAAAAATATATTTTCACAAGTTTTTAGAAACGGCTTTCGACCAGGGCAACTATGCAACTGACGATGTAATTGCATTCGTCATCCCCTTGTTTGAAGAAGTATTGGCCTTTCATGAAACCACCCTGGTGGCTCCTTTTGAAGTAGAAGATGCTTTGTTTATAACAGACAACCGGTTGGATATTGATGAAGGTTTTGCTAAAAAGAGTTCCGATGCTGCAGAAAAAGTAGATGCATTATTTGCTGCATTCAAATCTGCCCAGTTTGATATTATAGGCAAAAGTAAAATGGAATCCGATGTTGATGAAGGTTCCTATAAAATGGAAGATCTTCATGTGCAGTTTAATACAAATGAGCCGCTCAGGCATCCTGCTTTCATTAAAGGATATAATTGTTTTGAAACATTGATTGGTCATCACAATGCACAAACAGATATTTTTTGCCTGGGGTTAATATTAGGCAGCGTTGCGTTGGGACTTGACCTGTATGATGAAGAGGACCTGGAATTATTTGCACACTACCGCAGAAACCCGGTTCAGTTCAACCACCGTATTCACCCAACCATCAGTTCACTCATTACCGAAATGACAGAGCTTGACAGGAAAAAACGCAGCCCGGACCTGTACGATATCATTCACCGGCTTAAGCATTACAGGGATTATGATCCTGAAAAACAAGTTGACCTGAGTAATGTTGCCGGGTGGGTTAATAAAGCACTCACAGAAAGAAGCCAGTTTATTTTAAATAAACTCCGCAACCGGCTTTTTGATACCAGCCGCCGCAACCGCCTGTTATTTTACAAACCTAATATGCGTTTTGTGAATCTTACGGTAAGCAGCGTGCCCATGGTATTGCATTATCAGAGCATCAGGCCCGAAATGTTGTTTACCTGGAATACAGATGTGTCTTCAAAAGTGAAGGGCATGAAAGAAATTGTGCTGAATAAATACCTCCGTTTTGAAGATCATAACTACCTGCCTTCTTCCCTGGATAAAATAAGATTAGAAAGCCAGCGTGATATACAGGAATATAAAACTGGTGATCACTTTTTTAAACTGGCATAATTTAAAAGAAGATGCCCGTGAAAGAATTCAGAGCCCGTTATTACTGATCCCTGTTGAACTGAAAAAAACAAAAAGGCTGAAGGAAGATCATTATACCATGAAAGTGCTGGATAATGCAGCAGAGGTAAATCCTGTGTTGGCAAACCAGTTGAGAGAATTATATGGAATAAAGCTTCCTGACTTTGTTGACCTGGATGAAATGACCCTGGAACAATTTTACAGTTTGCTTAAAGCGCAGATAGATACTGCCAACCAGGGCATACAGCTTCATTATACAGAAAAGCCAAAAATAAAATTAGTACATAGCGTTGCCAAGCAAACGGTAAGTAATTATAAAAAAAGGCTGAGAAGAAGCGGCAACCAGTTAGACAGCTACAAGAACATTTCCTACAGTTATCAGCCCGAACATTACAAACCGCTTGGCCTTGAAATTTTTAGACAACGCATTGAACCCAGGGCGAGCTTTTTGGAATTTCTGATCAATGATGATATCAAACTTGCTTCTCAACACCTTACGGGCAATAATGCAAAAGAAAGAGAGCTGTACGAAATCGTGGAAAGCGAAAGCAATCCTTATAGTTGGGATTTTGATGTTTGTAATATCGTGCTTGGCAATTTTAATTACAAAAAGATGAGTCTCGTAAGAGATTACAATCATGTAATTGATAATAAAGTTCAGCACAACGTTTTTGATTCTTTATTCAGCAATCAACCCAGGCAACTGAAAGAATATGTTTTTGATCTGAATAAAACACAGGACTGGCACCATGTAATTACAGCCGACCCTACTCAAACCCAGGCCATCCTTAAAGGCAGGACAGGCGAGAGTTATATCATACAAGGCCCTCCGGGTACAGGTAAAAGCCAAACCATTACCAATCTTATTGCTGATTTTGTTGCAAGAGGTAAAAGCATTTTGTTTGTGTGTGAAAAAAGAGCGGCGCTGGATGTGGTGTATCACCGGCTTAAACAAAATGGCCTCGACGAATTATGTTGTTATATCCACGACAGCCAGGGCGATAAAAGAGAATTCATCAAAGATCTTAAATCCACTTACGGGGATTTCAGTAAGAACAGGATGGATCTTAAAAATATTGAAGCAAAGAGAAACCAGCTGCTCGGTATAATGAATGAGCAGGTGGAATTTTTACAGAAGTTTCATGTTACACAGATCTTAGCAACCGAAGATTCCGGTATAGAGATCCGTAAACTGATAACCCGGGTCATTGAATTAAAGAGTCATATTATTCCTTTGCAGCCAAAGCAACAGGAGATCATTTCAAAATATGCCGACTGGATAAAATTTGGAGAAGTGATTCAGCAGCTGAGTGATGCCCTGGAAAGAACAGGATCAGAAACAGCTTTTGCAGATCATGCTTTTAGTAAATTAAACGATGCGGTGATCGTTGCTGAAAATCCGCTTAACCTGCTTGACAGTGTTATACAAAATGCCAGGGGTTTGCTGAAAGAAATTAAGACAGCGATCAGGGAAAACAATATCAGTCCCGGGCATAGTGAAACCCTGGATCAATTAAAGAACCTGGTTGAGGATTCTGTTTTGTTGCAACCGCTTGCCGCACATAATAATTTGCACTTGGTAGATGAAACCAATGCGGCAGCAAAAGAATTTGATGATAAGATGCGGCAATTGCGCCAGCTGGAACAAAAATACAAGCAAGCCCGGGAAGCTACAGTTAACTGGAAACACAAATTAAGTGAACAGGACCTGGCAACGGCCGGTGAGTTAACAACAAAGCATGAAAGATCTTTTTTTAGTTTTTTAAATGGCTCCTGGCGAAGATTAAAAAAGCAATTGCAGGATAGTTATGATTTTTCGCAGCACCAGGTAAAGCCTGCATACAGTAGTATTTTGTTGCAATTACAAAATGAATATGTTGCAGCCGGTGATCTGTCCAAAAATAAAAATGCACTACAGGAAAAATACAAACTTGATAATATTGATATCACTTATTTGGCAATAGAAACATTGCGGCGCAAAAAAGGTGATAAGGAAATTGATTACCTGCTTGCTCATCCGGATGCGGATAACATCGTAAACAAACTGTACAGGCTCAATAATAAACTTCACCAGTTAGAGCAATTGCTGCAACAATGTCTTTATCAATTCAGTGGTAAAACCCTTGGCACCATTGAGGATGAGATGGAGAATATTTTAATGAATGCCGGTGGGTTGCACGACTTATTGCCGGCCTTGCAACAATTTACAGCCCTGCCCGTTCCTGTAAAAGAAACTTTGCGGAACATTTCATTAACACCTGTTGAAGCTGAAGCAGCAATGGCCGATACAACACTCACCAAATTATACAGGCAGAATAAAACATTTGCTTCTACCGATGCAGAAGCGATCGAAAAAGCAGTAAAACAAATTCAGCAATGTTACAGGCAGTTATTAAAGCTCAATGCCGAACTCATCCGCAGCGGTATCCGTGAGCGGTTCATAAAGAACATAGAGATCAGCAATACTGCATTAAGCCAGCTGAATGCTGAACAAAAGATATTCAAGAAAAATTATAATGAAGGGCGGAAGATATTAGAGAATGAATTTGGTAAGAGCATGCGTTATAAAAGCATCAGGGAGTTAAGTGCAAAAGAAAGTGGGCTGGTTTTAAAAGACATTAAACCGGTCTGGCTCATGAGCCCGTTGAGCGTGAGTGACAGCCTCCCACTGGACACACAATATTTTGATGTGGTGATCTTTGATGAAGCCAGCCAGATAACGCTTGAGGAGGGTATCCCTTCATTATTCCGTTCTCAACAAACCATTATTGTAGGAGATGACAAACAGATGCCACCAACCAATTTCTTCACAGCCAGGGCAGAAGACCCTGATGACCTGGAGGCTTTTAATGAAGAGATCGAAGATGAGTTGTTAAGTGCGGATGCCGACAGCCTTTTGGTTCAAGGCGCAAGAAAACTAAGCAGCACGATGCTTAGCTGGCATTATCGCAGTCATTATGAAACCCTGATCAGCTACAGCAATCATGCATTTTACAATGCCGCTTTATTAACCATTCCTGATAAGACAATACATCACAGCGCTAAGCAGATCATTGAAGTAACAAAGCCGGAAGATGCTGCAATATTTGCAGATAATTTGTATAACAGGAGTATCAGTTTTCATTTTCATCCCAACAGTGTATATGAAAAACGAAATAACCAGGATGAAGCAAATTATATCGCCCACCTGGTGATGGTATTACTGAAAAGAAAAGTGAAAGAAAGTATCGGCATTGTTGCCTTCAGCCAGGAACAGCAGCAAACTATTGAAAATGCTTTAACTGCCCTGGCACAAACCGATACTGAATTTGAACAATTACTGGAAGAAGCATACAACCGAACAGAAGAGGATCAGTTCATTGGCCTGATCATTAAAAACCTGGAGAACATTCAGGGCGATGAAAGGGATATTATCATCATGAGTGTTTGCTATGGCTTTGATGCCAAAAAGAAAATGATCATGAATTTTGGGCCCATCAATAAAAAAGGCGGTGAAAAAAGATTGAATGTAATTTTCAGCAGGGCAAAAAAACACATGGCCATCATAAGCAGTATCAAACACCACAATATTACCAACGAGTACAATGAAGGCGCAAATTATTTCCGCCGTTTTTTACATTATGCTGAAAGCGTAAGCAGTGGCAATATGCAAACAGCCCGTACTATTTTAGATAGCCTGGTAGTTAATAAAAATCTGCAGGTTGCAGCTTTTACTGATATAACTGTTGTTAAACAAATAAAAGAGCGGCTTCAAAAACTTGGTTACGAAGTTGCAGAGCATGTAGGGCAGAGTGATTTTAAATGTTCGCTGGCTGTAAAGATAAAAAGCGATGATGAGGAATATGCCATGAGCATCTTACTGGATGATGACCGGCATTACAGCAATCATAACCTGGTAGAGCAATATTATCAGCGCCCCGCCATACTGCGGTCCTTTGGCTGGCGGAGTATGCATGTTTTTTCCAAAGACTGGTTGCACAACCCGGAAAGGGTAATGGAGCAAATATTAACGTGTATTAAAGAGCAGCCGGTAGCTGAAACGGAGGTTGCTGATATTATACCAGACCTTCCGGTTGCAATTGAAGAAACAAAACCCGACATCACGGAGATAAATAAAGTTCCTGAAGTATCAACCCAGGTTTTACCCGGCTTTGAAAACCTGGTATTTGAACGGGTTATATTTACTGATGCTACCAGTAACAAATTCTGGGAAGCTGCTGTACAGGACACCAAATTAGTTGTGCGTTATGGCAGGGTGGGCACAAAAGGCCAGGTACAGGTAAAAACTTTTGCTGATGCTGAAAAAGCAATGCAGGAGAAGGAAAAACTATATAAGGAAAAACTTGGCAAAGGGTATAAAGGTGCTGGCTCTGTATAATACCAGTCTTTGTTTCCTGCTTTCGTAAACATTTTTGTACCCCGATTTGTTATCTTTGTGAAGTAAATCTTTGAGCTATGATCAAGACAGGAAACCCCGTTATCAGTATTTATACGGAAATGACTCCCAACCCGGAAACGATGAAGTTTGTAGCAAACAAACTGTTGTACCCCGGTAAAAGCATCGACTTTGCTGATGAAGCCAGTGCAAAACCATCGCCATTGGCACAGGAGCTGTTTACCTTTCCGTTCATTAAAGCGGTTTTTATTGCCAGCAATTTTATTACACTTACCAAAACAACCGATACCGAAGACTGGCAGGATGTGATCCCTTCCATTAAACAGTTTTTAAAAGAATACCTGGAAGAAGGAAAAGTAGTGGTGAATGATGAAGAAGTTGCAGCCATGAAAAGTGAAAGCAGCAACACGGTTAGTGCCGATGATGACGATGTGGTAAAACGCATTAAAGAACTACTGGAAAATTATGTAAAGCCTGCTGTTGAAATGGACGGAGGTGCTATACAATTTAAAAGTTATGAGGACGGAAAAGTAAACTTAATGATGCAGGGAAGTTGCAGTGGTTGCCCAAGCAGCATGATCACTTTAAAAGCCGGCATTGAAGGCATGATGAAGCGTATGATACCGGAAGTGAAAGAGGTTGTGGCGGAAGCGGAATAATAATTTCAGTCTTTTGAAAAGGAATAATTTAAAAATTATTTAAGCATCTTTTAAAAAAAGATGCTTTTTTTTGTAAATAATACTTTTAATCTCCTTTAATGAAAATAATCACAGCATTTTATATTGGTGTATTTTTCCTTTTAGCGGCCGTTAAAAACAGCTTTGCACAAAAAAATACAGAGACTTTCAAATTTGAAAACACATTAAGCGCTGCACAAAGTACTTACTTCAGCGAGTTTAGCTTGATTGACGCAAGAGACGATACTGCCTCAATTGGAATTATTCAAAAAGGGGTTTTAAATAAAAAGGTAGCCCTTATATGTGAACCGCCATTAAACGAGCAGCTCAAAACAGTATTTAAACAACTTACAAATAACAATAACTCGAATACCGAACTAATATTACTGCTGCAGCATCTTAATTTTTCCGAAGCAACTTATTCAACAAAAGAGATTGGGATCTTACAAATAAGGGGAGTATTCTTTGCAAAGAAAAATAATAAGTATTCTAAACTTTTTGAGATAGATACATTGCAGATTGTACAAGGCATGGATGTAACGAAGCTGTTACTAAAAAGGGGTAATTCATTTTTTATTGAATTGTTTAATGTAGCATTAAATACTTTACCTCAAAATTTTAATTTAGATGATGTGACTTATCTGGTCAATTACGATAGTATACAAAAAGCAGCCGTACCACTATATGCTGTTAAAAATTATAAGACAGGTGCGTATGCCAGTTATAAAGAATTAGCAGATCAAACACCTTCAGACACAACACTTAAAATTGAGTTTTATAAATCCGGCCATTGGAAATCTGTTCAGCTCAAAAATAAAACAGGTAAATATGAAGAGGTTGTTTTGAAAGACTGGTATGCTTATGTATTTGAAAATAAAATATTCCTTTCAACTTCAATTCACGAAGTATACCCGGTTAAAAAAAAGGGCAATGATTTTTATTTTAAAGGAAAGATATGGACGCCTGCAACAACTGCGCAATCAATAACTATGGGGATGGCGTTTGGTTTATTGGGCGCTCTTGCTGCATCCGCTGGGAATGTTGAAACAACTGAATTGAAGATCGATTATAAAACCGGCGCTTTTATTAGAGCCTGGCAAAAATAAATGACAATAACATTTCAGCCATTAATAAAATGCAATGATTAAATTACGAACTGTCGTTTTATTCCTTTTGATCTCAAATTTTTTAAAGGCACAATTAACCGACCAGGAAATTTATGACCTGAAAGCCGGAAGGGTTAAACCTGATAACAGCTATGTTTATTATTTACCCTTTGCAAAGGGAAGTAAATTTTTATTGATACAGGCTTACAACAGCAAGATGAGTCATACAAAAGAACTCAGCCTCGATTTTAAAATGAGCCCCGGAAGTAAAATTTGTGCAGCAAGAGAAGGCATTGTTATTGCAACCAGGGAGGATAGCGATGTGGGCGGTTTAAACAGCAGTTATTTAAACGACGGAAATCATATCATCATCAGGCACGAAGATGGCAGTAGTGCTATGTATTGGCATTTACAAAAGGATGGGGTTTTGGTTAATATGGGAGATTCGGTTAAAAAAGGCCAACTGATCGGTTACAGCGGCAATACCGGTTATACAGCTTTTCCTCATCTACATTTCCAGGTGCAGGATAAAAATGGCAATGATGTTGCTACAAGGTTTTTAACTAAGAAAGGGGTCATTTATCTGCGGCCATCTAAATACTATAAACGTGTACATGAATAAATTAATAACAGCTAAGCATTTTTATTTACTGTTTTGTAGTATTTACCTGTGTACTTTAATTAGCTGCTCGGTCAGCAATAACCCCGTACGTACAGAACTTAAATTGCTGCAGAAAGGAATTATTAAAGACGATACCAGTTTTGTATATCATCTGCCTTACGAAGAAAATAAAACCCATTTGCTGGTACAGGGTTATTTCAGCCGATACACACACAAACACCGTGCAGCGCTTGATTTTAAAATGAGCAAAGGAAGCAGGATCTGTGCAGTAAGGGATGGTGTTGTTATACGTATTAAGGGCGATGGAAAAAGGGGCGGGGCAAACGTGAAGTACCGGCAAGACGGAAATTATATTGTGATACAGCATAGCGATAGCAGCAGGTCTGGTTATTGGCATCTGCGTCATGAGGCCATATTTGTAAAAGTGGGCGATCATGTAAAGCAAGGGCAGGTGATTGGCCTGAGCGGAAGATCGGGATACTCTTATTTTCCGCATTTGCATTTTATTGTATGGAGGTCTGATGGTAAAGGCCAGTGGACACAAATTGGTACCCGTTTTCAAACCAACAAAGGAATCCGTTATCTTCGGCCTTTCAGATTTTACCGAAATACAAAACCAACCAATTAACCGGGTGAGCTTAGCAGAAATTTACCAGCAATTCATTGAAGGCATGCGTCATACTTCCTGGTACGAGTATGTAGCTGTATTTGCAGGCATAACCAGTGTGTGGTACTCCCGTGCAGAAAATATACTGGTTTACCCGGTGGGGTTGATCAATACCATCATCTATATATACATCAGTTTTGAAGGGCACTTACTCGGAGAAGCCACGGTAAACTTTTATTATACTGTGATGAGTATTTCAGGCTGGTATATGTGGACAAGAAAAGATCAGCGAAAAGAAATTGTATTACACATAACCTACTCCAATAAAAAAGACTGGATACAGCAGATAATATTCTTCCTGTTCTTTTACATCAGTATTTTTTCAGCGCTTACATATTTTAAAACAGCCTTTTTTGAAGGCGTTATTCCCTGGGCCGATGCCTTTGCATCCGCAACAGCCTTTACCGGCATGTGGCTGATGACAAAAAAGAAAGTGGAAAGCTGGTACTGGTGGATAGCAACCAATATTGCGTCTATTCCTTTATACTTTGTAAAACAATATGTGTTTACCAGTGTTTATTACCTGGTATTGTTTGTAATGGCTGTACTGGGTTTATTTGAATGGATGAAAAAGGCAAAACTAAATAAACCATGAGTTACTGTACTTTTATCAGCACACTAAAACCGGGAGAACAATCGGTTCATAAAGTTTATCATGACACCCAATATGGTTTTCCGATCGATGATGATAACGAATTGTTTTGCCGCCTGGTATTGGAAATAAACCAGGCCGGCCTTAGCTGGACCACCATTTTAAACAAGCAAGAGGGTTTTAGAAAAGCCTACCATAATTTCAACATTAAAAAAGTAGCTGCTTATAAAGAAAAGGATTTTGAAAGGTTGATGAACGATGCCGGTATCATACGCAACCGGCTTAAAATAAATGCTGCTATCGAAAATGCCAAAACCATTCTTGCCTTGCAAAAAGAATTTGGGTCCTTTAAAAAATGGCTGGCGCATCATCATCCCAAAACAAAAGATGAGTGGACAAAGCTCTTTAAAAAAACATTTAAGTTTACCGGCGGAGAAATTGTGAATGAATTTGTGATGAGTACCGGTTATTTGCCAGGCGCACATGATGCAGGCTGCCCGGTTCACAAAAAAGTAATAAAGTCAAAACCCATGTGGAATGAGAAATAGAAAAACATGGTTGTACATTAAGGCTGCATTGATCCTGCTCTTTACTGTCGTGATCTTTGCCATGCCCGTAGAAGATGTTTCCAGGAAATGGTTGCGCTTTGGTATGCTTACTCTCTTTGTTGCCAGCTTTATCATTGACCTGACCCGTTACAAAAAGAACAATGGTTAAAAAGATCGTCATCATCGGACCTGAATCAACAGGCAAAAGCACGCTTTGCGAACAGCTTGCAGCGCACTACAATACTATTTGGGTAAAAGAATATGCAAGGGGATATCTTTTAAAGAACGGAACCGATTATAGTTTTGAAAACCTGCTGGATATCGCTAAAGGACAAATCGCAAATGAAGAATCAGGAATTGAGAATTTAGAAGTTGCCAACCACAAACCACAAACTACAAACCACAAACCTCTCTTCATTGACACCGACATGTACGTAATGAAAGTATGGTGCGAATTTGTTTTTGATAAATGTCATCACTGGATACTGGACCGGATCGTTGAAAGAAAATACGTCCTGTACCTACTCTGCAATGTTGACCTGCCCTGGATTAAAGATGAACTGAGAGAATATCCTGACCTGGAGAACCGGCAAAAACTCTATCATTATTACAAGGACATCATGGTCAACCAGGATGTTCCCTGGGTCGATATCAGCGGAACTTATGAAGAGCGTTTAGAAAAAGCAATTGCTGCCGTTAATTCACTTCCTATCTTAAAGTAAGCACATAAGAGATCGAACCTGTTAATTCAGTATAGCTTTCAAACTGTTTTGAGTTTGATCTTATAAGCGATGCATTAAAAGAAAAAGCGTGTTTTTTAAACTGGTAACCGGCTGTAATATTTCCTGTTATAATACTTCCATCCTGCACAGCATTCACATAACTCATATTATAGTTAACGCCAACACTGGTGATCAGCGCCTGTTTAAAAAAGCTTTGGGTATATCCCACTGTTGCGCCGTATTGCGTATTGGTGGAAGCGGCCGTTTTAATGCGGTTAAAATTTAAGCCGCTGTTAATGCTGTTGCTTTTTTTAACAAAAGAAGACGAATGATTGAAGCTGAACATTGTCGCTTTCATATTGGTAAATTCCCTGGTAATGATATTGCGGTCGTTCACGTCATTATAATTGGCAGTAACAGAAAGGCTGTGCGTAGCTACAGAATCTTTAATGATGGAATAAGTTGGCGTGAAAGTAAAGGTCTGGTTTACCTGTCTTAATCTTGATGAATCTTTAATTGGCTCCGTACCCTGCACCTGCTTTACCGAAAAATTATTATACACCAGGTTGAAAGCCCATTTAGCACTTGGATTATATGAAATATTGGCGCTGCCAATAAACCGTTTGGTGGTTTCTGTCTTTGTTTTATCAAGATTATTTTTTTGCAAACCAACAGACAAAGCATAGGTTCCCTTGCTGCTATCGAAACTACCGGATGGAGAAAAAGTAAAATTTTCAATATCAGTAGTAAAAAAATAACTGCCCAGGGTAACATAGTCTGGCAACACTCTTTCATAATCTGCCCTTATGGAAAAGTTAGTGAAATTGTAGCCGATGCCCGCTTTGCCGGCGTACTGTAATTTCTTATCCGGTGAAATATTGATCCCTTTTTTATTTTGCAGGCTTTGTGAATCTGCAATATTCCTATTGTAATAACTGATAGCCGCATCCATATTAAAACTGAATTTTTTTATGGTGAGCTTCGCCGATGTTCCAATCACATTGTTCTCCTTCGGGGTAAGTGTATTTGCGTCACCAAGGAATTCCTGTATCTCAGGATCCTGCCAGGTCTTGAGAGAATTAGCATCATCCTTTGCATGAAAATAGATCAGGTCGATAAAATTATCGTCTTTACCATAACCAATTTTTACTCCGTAACCCATTCTTTTAAAAGATGGAATTTTTGTATTGCCAACAGATGTATCTACTTCAACTGCTTTGTTCAGTCTGCCGTACATAGCAGCAAACCTGAATTTGCCGGGTTTTAATTCTACACCGGCACCAACAAAACTATGGCCTGATAAAGTGTAGGGATTAAAAGTAAGGTTGCTGTTGCCTAAATGCAGTGTGGCCCATTTGTATCGGGGACTGATGCCGAATTGTAAATAAGGTTTTGTGAATTGTGTTTGATATTTTCCAACAGTTAAACTAAAAGGAAGATCGAGTACTTCCAAAACACGAACATTCACATTTGCATTCAGGCTCCAGGTAAAAGGGTTACTCCTGTTTGGAATTCCGCTTGCTGTATAGCCGGTCGCAGTAACTCCAACAGAACCGCTCCAGTCCAGTTTTTTTGCCTTAGGCAATGCTTCCACATCAAAACTTTGGGCTGTGGCAAAATTGTAAGTGAACAATAAACCAGCCAGCAACAGTTTCTTTTTCATGATCTATGATTGATAATTATTCGTTAGTTTTTAATTTCTGCAGAAGCCACTTCACTCAGTTCACTTTCGGCTCCGTTACTGTATAAAACTTTAATGGCGTATTGATATTTACCGGCATCTGTATTATCCACATAACTCTGCTTATCCGGGTACAATTTTTTATACATTTTCATTTCTTCTCCATTAACACCCCGGAATAAAACAAGCGTTGAAACTTTGGCCCCGGCCAATGCACTCCAGTTCAGCAATACCTGTTTGTCTTTATCATTTGCCCTTGCTGTTAATTTGCTGATGCCTTCTTTTATCTCCTGTTCCAGCACTGTAACCTGTAATGGTTTAGATGCTGTCTGGTGTTTTGCTTCATCTGTGGCAATCAGTGTATAACTATATTCAGCGCCTTCAACAACAGTTTCATCGGTATATGTTTTTAATTCTCTTGCTGTGATCAACGTTGTTGTGCGACCACTGGCATCTGTACGGTTCAGTTTATAATCAACTACATCATCGCTGCTGCTGCCGGTCATTGTTAATGTTACTTTCCTGCCGGTTACAGCATAATCGCTGATCAGCGGAGCCGCCGGAGGAATTACATCCGGTCTTTTTAAAACAACCAGTTCAGAATAGGCCGATGCATTGTTGTTATAATCAATGGCTGTGATCTTATAATATACTTCAGGCGTTAACGAACGCATAGAAACTGTATCCCTGAATAAGCTATCATTCAAAGGATAACCGGTTAACTGACGAAACACATTGTCTTTTCCATTAGCTACATATACATTATACCCAACGAGGTCATTGTCACTGCCCATTTTCCAGTTTAACTGCACAACACCTGTTGAATCGATCGTTCCGTTAACTGCCATTGGCTTTGCAGGAGCTATTGAATCATATACACTGGCCATTACAGAAAAAGTACTATTGTAATTTCCGGCTGTATCAACCGAATAAACTACATAGTAAGGTTCTTTAGGCGAAGGTTTTTCGTCAGCAAACATTTTCAATCCCGGGGTGATCAGTTTATCGCCGCTGATACTATTAAACGGGCCTTCGATTTTACCACCTCTTGCTACTTTAAAACCCTGCAGGTCCCTGGATGCCGCCGGCAGTTCCCAGGTAACAATTATTTTATTGCGGTCGCCTTTTGCCCTTGTGTTCATTGGCGGTGATGCCGGTGTTTTATCACGGCCCATACCATTGACAACAACAGAAGGGTTGCTCCTGTCGGCCCATGGCGTGATGCCCACAATACGGTATTGATAAGGGATATAATTTTTTACAGAATCGTTGTACAGTAATTCATCTGCATCTTCTGCAACAGTAATAAACGGAGTTGTATTTAGCTTTTTGAATGTTCTGCCACCATCGCCACTGCGTTCAATATCATAACCCACAAAATTATCCTGGTTGCTTGTATTGTTCCAGCTGAGTTTGATCACGCCTTCAGTTTCTTCCACACTAAGATCCTGCGGTGCAGGTGATTCGTAAGCACTGCGGGTATCAGTAACAAAAACCAATGTCTCGTCCTTGTCATCTTTCTTTCCCTTACCGTTGATGATACTTATTGAATACACATATTCTTTACCGGCTTCAATGGTATTATCTGTATAAACCAGCCCGGCGCCTTTTGCTGCTTCGGCAGAAAAACTGGTAGAAAGGCTATAGGCGAAGAACATAGCATTTTCCTCATCTTGTGCATCTGCAAAACCCTGGCCTTTTACCGGTGTTGAAGGAATAATAGATTCCATGGTTGCTTTTACCAGCTCGTCTTTTGTATTGGTTTTTTGTCTCCATTCTTCGGCGGTATATGGTTTTATTACAGCCAGCTCTTTGGCACCAGACCTGCTTCCTGCATCACTCATTTCCATTCTTTTTACACTGTAACCAAGCTGGTTGGCCTTGCGCCAGGCTGCCGCCGATACCGGGTACCATCTTAATTCAACAGCGCCATTGCGAAACCGGCTTACTGCTTTTATATTATCGGCCGGTGCAACAGAATCCTGCGCATTTTGTGCAAAAGCAGCACCCGAAATAAACACCATTGCTAAAAAGAAAAGACGTTTCATTGTTTTTAATTTATACCTCAAATTTCTTTCAAATAAAAGGGGTATCAAATGGGCAGTTAACGAATGGGGGGTTTGGGTTAACGGATAAGGGGAGGCAAAAAAAACGGCCCGGATCTAAGTCCGGGCCATTATTTTCATTATTACCAAAACCCCTATTGTGGCGGATTATAGCTGTACGACAATTTTAATTCAGAGCCTTTTGCTGTTATCAGCACGTCTTTTTTACCATTGGGCATTACCGGCGGGCCCAGCTTTTTGATAAGTGTATAAACCCTGTACACATCTCCCATATTATCCTTCGATTTTTTCATCATCATCTGCGCCAGTTTCATCTGGTCCCAATAACCAATGAAGGGAGTGTAATCCATCAGTGCATAATACTTTTTGGTGTTGTTATTGTTATTGCCATTTGATTTTAACCCCAGGTTAGGATTCATTAAACCATTGCCTCCCGATCCTTTACCATTAATTTCATCTGCTGTAAGCGGTCCTTCCGGCCCTGAAATTTTTTCATCAGCAGCCATAGTCCCGTTCTTTTTCATGATCGGTTCCCAGGTACTTATTTTTTTCATCCAGAACATATCATCAGGATAACCGGTGGAGAAAACTTCATTTTTTGCTCCGTTATAAGGAAACCCTTCAGAGCGGCTTGTCCATGCACCTGTTTTATTTACGAGGCCGCTCATTAGGATCATATCATTATCACTGAATTCCGGTAGTTGATGGCTTTGCGGTGTTTTAAAGTAGCGGTATTTAAAACCAACGTTACGTAAATAATCACTTTGGTGATGGCCAAAAATAAGATGGCCGTAATTCTGTTCGTAATCATTCACTGTAGTATAGTAGCCAAACATTTCGTATCCATCCATCGGTTCGCCGCCCTGCATCATCAGTACCGGAACATAAAAGGAATTAGAAGTGGTTTCTTTACTGTTATATCCTGAAAAATTAATGTTGATGGTATGTTTGATATAAGCAGTCTTTGCGATCTTATACGTGTTCAGTTTTTCTTTAAAATTGTTGTACTTACTTGTTTTGAAATAAAGACCACTGAAGACCACTACGCCCAATGAACTCTGTTGTTTTGGATCGGGAGCCAACAAACGGATCTCATAAATTTTTTCGTTCTTCAGTTCTGTTGGAATATCAAAAGTAACTTTTGCCGAAGCCTTACCATACTGGCCGGTTGTGTATCCTGCAGCAGGTTTTGCCGATACCAGGAAACCTCCTTCATCTATAAAACATACATACACCGTTTTTCCATCGCCGAATAAATAAGCCAGGTCCTGTCTTAAACCAAGGAAGCCTTTTACCTGCGACCCATTATCGTTCTGTTTCATAAAATAGCGCTGGTTAGGCAATGGGTAACTTTCATACACATCTTTAAGGCTGAACTTTGATGGCCTGTCGCCTGTTGTGAATTTTGAATACACCTCCTCTGTTTTTTCATTATCGATAACAGCTTTTGCATACACATAATAAACCGTGTTTGGCTCCAGTGTTTTATCCATTTCAATTTTATAGCTTTTGTAAGGATATTTTCCAACACCCGTTACTTTGGCTTCATGGATTTCTTTTTTATTCTTATCCAGGAACTTCACATACGAACTTGCATAGTAGTGATCATAACTTTGAGTAAAGGCATTATAAATTTTTATTGGAGCTGCACCGCCACCGGCATATTTAAAATCAACCTGCATGGTTGTTCCTATCGGGTCAACTTTTGTGCTTTGGTTTGATGGCGAAATATTTTTTATCAACTGCATCGTTTCAAAAGGATTGATATCCGTTACCATATCTTCGCACAATCGCCCTTTTTCAATTGTTCTTGAAAAGCTACCTTCAATAATATGCAGTATGTTCAGGTGAAAATAAACATCGCCCCTTACCCAGGTTGGGTTTGGCAGTTTAACCTGGAACACCGCCCCGGCAGTTAACTCTGCTACTTTTGCTCCAAGAAATCTGATATTGCCATCTATATAAGCATAGGCTTGTCCCTGTGCATACCAGCCGTTGAAGCCCATTTCTTTTCCACCACAGGTTGCATTCAGATCGCTGATGAGTACATCAAAACCGGCAGCAGCTTCCACGCTGGCACTTACAATTTTTATATCAAAGCCGGCATAAAGTTTAATACCTGCGCCAAATGCAAAAGCAAGGCTTTGTGTATTGGAAACAGCAGCAGGCAGGTCTTTTTTAATGGGGGCTCCCTTGCCTTTTGTCATCTCATAAATTTTATCAGGCAATGGTGGCAGGCCCGAAGGAAGATCGTTACCTACCATAAAATATCCCTGCAGCCTCACTTCCACTTTTAAAACCTTGGCATCAAACCCAATTTCGGCATGCAGCCTGGCATCATCTTCAAAAGGATCTTTTCCGGCTGTCCATTGACCAACTTTAATAAACCATTTTAACCCGGATTGATTTTGTTTTACAGTTCCATCCTGGTTCCTGTCGGGCATATCAAATTTGAAAGAGATATCACCGCCGCCTTCTATGATGTTGAGAATATTTACGTGTGCACCAAAATTTCCGCTGATGACATTATTTGGCTTGTCATATTCTATCACTGCATTACAATATAAGAATGCTTTGCCCGGATCACGCCTTGAAGCATTTTCCGGATTCTGCATCAGGTAGGCATTTCCTTCAAGCTTTACATGATTAACAGCAAGTGTTTTACTGTTGAGATCCATGGTGAATGTAAGATCGCCATTGAAAGCCTCTCTTGAACCGGTGATGCCGAAGAGCACCGCTGCTTTAAATCCTGCGTTGTCTTTTTGCGGCACCATGGTTACACCAGAAGTAGTTGGCGCTGCAGCAGCTCCGCCATTTTTAGTTTTGAAAGCGCCGGGCTTAATCACATCTTCCCCACCACTGCGAACCATATTACACCAGGCACCGCCACCCAATCCATAAATAGATGCTGCTGTACCGGGAATATTCAATCCAACTTTTCCAAAATCAACCATGGCATCAAAATACCAGTATTTGTAGTTGCCTTTATTGGCAAGCGTTTTACCAAACTGTAATGTAACATCTACCGAAATACCAAGCCCGGCAATCGATGCAGAAACACTTCCACGAAAACCATTTCCATAAACAGCATCTTCATCATAAATATTTAAAGAGCCTTCTAATTTGGCAACACCCAGGTCAGCATTGATGCTGATGGCATCGAGTGAAGCTTTGTCGTATTTAAAATTACTGCCATTGTGTTTTGCCCAAATGGTAAAAGCTGTTGTGGCACCTGCACCATTCTTGGTATCTTTTTCACCGCCAAATAAACTAAGTCCAAGATCGAATGAAAGGCCGGCGCTTTTTTTATCACCTGATTTTTTAAAAGAAAGGTCATTCAGATTCAATTCAAAGGTTCCTATTTTAGCCTGCAAACCTTGATTGTTTTGCAGCGATGCAAATTTCAGGTCGAAATTGGGAACATAGTTGGGCTGGTCTTTTCCATCGATCGTTAACTCCTGGAACTTAATTTCTGGCAGGTTGAATTTGCCAACATTTGAATTTTCTTTTTTAGATGCGATATCAATGCTTATCTCTCCATTCAGGTTTGCTTTGGCGAAATACTTTCCGTTGTCTTTTCCGACTTCTATAGAAGAACCTTCAAATAATTTTATTTTTGCAAAGAAAAGATTGGCATCGATCTCGTCCTTTGTTTCCACTTTTAAAGAAACGTTTGCTCCATTGGCATCACCTTTCGAAATGGTTGCATTAAAACCAAGGTCGGTATTATCGCCCAGCGGCAGGCTTATCTTTCCACCAAAACCACCACCGGTTAATTTACTCTGGCTTAGTTTCAAATTAATTGAGTTCAGTTCAATACCCCAGCCTGCCAGCGTACCTTCAGAAAACACTTTTCCGCTTGCCAGGATAGTTCCGCTAAAACCCATCTTATCTACATAAGCATTTTCTGCACTGATGGTCATTCTGCCACCGCCTTTCTTTTTAAACCCTTCGGGCAAAACCATGGTAATGTTCTTTACATAAATACCATTCCAGTCTTTTTTACTTTTTTTATCGGGATAGGCAGTATTAAATGCTGTTCCGTTTTGTGTATTGCTCAGATCAATGCTCAGATCTTTACAGTCAAAAGCAAAATCAATCGCTTCAGGTACTGCAAATTTGTGAGAGAAACTGATATTATCCAGCAGCAGCTCATCAATGCTTTTTACATTCTTTAATTCGAAAGTTGCTTTTACTTTTACGTCGTTATCATTGATAACATCGTAATTGTTATCAAGTGGCAGGGCTATATTCCTGTTTAATACTACGGCTCCGTTCAGGGTTAAACTTTTAAAACCGCTGCAATCAAAAGTGGCAAATGTTTTATTTGCTCCTGCAATAAAATCCAGGCTAAGCTTATCACTGAGATTAACACTTATGTTTTTTGTCAGCAACAGTTTTACTTCGTTAGCACCATACCCGTTTGGATGCACAGGAACTCCCTTTGCACTCAATAATAAATAACTATTACCAGCGCTTTGCGGTATGGGTGCATTTAAGACCGTATTAATATACGCCTCGGTCGGTTCAAATATCATTCCCACAATGCCGATATTAAAATCATCTTTATCAACATGTACAGGCAGATCAATAGGTGCATTATTTGGGTTGAGCTTGTTCACAGACCTGCTGATGTTTTCAATATGATCCATCAGGCCATCCATATTGGGTACATTTTCGATCGAACCAGTTTTTTCTTTACTCATCGCATCATTGATGACCGAGTTGCTGACAACTTTTCCGGTAACAGCTCCTTCGTACACCCGATTTTCAGCATTAACTTTTATGTTTTTAAATTCAACTTTCAGTTTTGTATTTAAGAAATTCACCAGTACTTCGCCGCTTCCATCATAACCTCCGCTTGTTTTCGTAAAGCTTGTATTCTTAATTACAAAATTGCCGATAGTAAGCTGTGTTCCGTTTGGCAGGCCATCTTTACTAACCTTGGTTAAATTGCCGTTCCATTTTGTAGTACCCACGCATGGCCCCTTTGGAGCATCGCCCTGGTTAGGTTGGTTACCGGGGTTATTTCCAAGTCCCAGTTCATTCTTATACAAAAAAGTTGTAACCGGGCTCTTGCCATTATTTTTATACAAAAGATTTTTTAATGGATCGTAAGCTGTGATCTGCAAGGCATATTTATGCCCTTCCTTTAATTTTAGTTTGCTCATATCATAAACAAGGCTGTTCATGATGATACCGTTCTGCTGAAAGAATGGTTGCACATTATTTTGAAAAGCATCATTGGGATTGTTAACCGGTGTTTCGGTAAGATCAACCAGTTTAAAAGTATAATTGGTTTTACCGGCAATGCCAGATGGGGTCCAGTTAAATAATACATTCTGCGGCTGCAAAGGTTTAACTGTAGAAGCATTGGCTGGATTAAGAATGATAGGAGCATCGTATGAATTGAGCTGAAAAATACCGCAGCCCGAAAATGTACCACCGCCACCGCCAGCCGGCCCCATTCCTGTTACTACAGTTGCACAAACCTTATACATACCTTCGGGCAGGGTTCCGTTTCCAAAATATAATTTACTATCATATCCCTGGAAAATAATATCATTAAAGCCGGGATTGCCATTGTAGGCTTTCAATTGATTTAGCGTCATCACTTTAGTTTCCGACGGGCCAAAGTTCAGGGCTACAGGAGCGATATAAGTTGGCTTTATCTTTATCTGTATGGAATTATTAACGCCTTCAAGCGACATAAAAACCTGTGCTGATACAGGAACAGAACCAAGGTTCATCATCGTGATCATCACATTATTCCCTTGCTGGATATAATCTTTTGGTTGTAAACTATAGGGCGGCTTTACATTCACCGACACCGAAATAGTTTGTGCATTTACCTGCTGTTGAAAAAAAACAGCAGCTGATAAAACCACCAAAAATCCTAAAAACTTTTTCATACAATAACATTTAAAGTTTGATGCTGTAAAAATGCTCAAAGGCAGGGAGCAATAAAATACACAGTTAACGGATATGGGTTTTGGATTAACGGATGGAAATAAAAAAACCCGGCGATGCCGGGTTTATATGTTGTTGCTGTATTTATTACCTTGATAATTTCACTTCAACCCTGCGGTTTTGGGCTTTTCCGGCTTTTGTTTTTGCTGTTGCAAGATCAGGCACATCTAATGTTATATTAAATAATCCTGCATCGTTTTTACGAACAACCATTCCGATATCTGCACCATTACTCCAGTATATATATCTGAATTTTGAACCACTGCTCTCCGTTTTTGGTGCGGTGGTTATAACATCCTGTACAGGAAGGAGCCTGGTTGTTTTACCAGTTGCATCTTTAATGATCACGTCCGAAAATGTATCCCCTCTTTTTACCAACTGAACAATATGTTTGTTGTCAATTGTGATCAGGTTATTTGCTCCATTTGGTAAAACTATCCACCTGAGATCACTTTTAGCCGACATACCAGCACTTTGTGCTGAAACTGTACCTGCTATTGCAAATACACATACTGTAAGAATTGTTATTATTTTTTTCATTTGTTTTAATTTTTGAAATACTGTTTTTAATTTAACAACGCAAAGAGATATCCTGTACGATCGAAAAGAATACTGATTTAACGAATGGTTCGTTTCAATTAACGACATCTACGGCGAAACCGTCAAAGTAGTCCTTTGATAAATGTTTATAGTACAGTGCTCCTTTCCGTTTGAAATACCCTCAGGTTTACTGATAAGCAGATCAATTGATTTATCAGGGCTGCTGAAACTACGCCCATTATTCAGCGTCCCCTGGAGCCTACTGGCTCTGAGTTTTATGATAGCGCCAGAAACCTGTCTAACTTCAACGTCTGAAATAATGTCTCCCTTTTTCATAAATTGAAGGGTTCCTTTGCCTCCTTTTATCAATATGTTGTTAAGGCCTTCCTTTATATCTGCGGCAAAAGAAATATCATTCATTGATACTTTACCTGCACCTTGTGCTGAAACTTTACCTGTTAGTGCAAATGCGCATACAGCAAGCATTACGATCAATTTTTTCATTTTTTGTTTTTTGTTTTTTGTTTTTTGTTTTTTTACAATTCAAAGATGCATCATCAAGCAGCTTTACAAATTGTACAGTTAACCAAACAAGGTTTTAGGTTAACGGATAGGCAAAAAGATCTCCCGCCAGGCGGGAGATCTTGAATTATAAGAACCACTGATCATTTATTGTTACTGCTTTGATCTTGCAGCCGCCTCTCTTACTTTTTGAACAGCGGGTAAAAGCAAACCGATCAGGTACTCATCATTGCCTCCATTTGAAAGATCTGTGGGTTTACAGATGCACATGCCGATATTCTTATCAGCCGTACCGAAACAGGCATCCGGTAAAGGAAATTTGCAGGCTGGCTTAGGAGCACCGCCAGTGCCTGGTTGCACCGGCGCCAGGCGAAAAATTTTTCCTGCAGCATCGGTAAATACTACATTCAGAAATTTGTCGCCGCGTTTGTCAAACCGCAGTGTGCCTTTACCATCCGGAACCTGAATGGTTTGAGCACCCTGCGCCATGGTCACACCCCATGAATGGGAATTAAGCTCCATTGGTTCCTTTTTACCCTGGGCATTTACACTGGCCGTAGTTGCGAAAATGAATGATAAACATCCAAGAAGAATCTTTTTCATGATTTTTTGTTTTTATTTTTTAATGAATTGAATAGACTTTTTTTTATTGGCGGGAACGTGTTGCCGCTTCCCTTACTTTTTGAACCGCTGGCACAAGAAGGCCGATCAAATATGTACCATTTCCGTTGTCAGTGATCTTGAATGATGGCTTTGACGGACTATTTGACTTTGACAACATGGTTAACTTTCCTGTAGCATCAGTAAAAATGACGTTAGTAAATGTTGCCCCATGTTTTACTACTTTAAGTGTTCCTTTACCAGGTACAGGCAACGTGTTGGCGCCCTCATTAAGTTTAACAGAAGAGATCAATGCATCTTCCAGCGTAACTGTGTACTGTGCATTTGTCTTAGTTACCATCGCAAAAATGAATAATGCGAAAATTAGAATTGACTTTTTCATGATTTTTGTTTTACGTTTTAATTTATTTTTTGTAATTGATTTCTGATACAAAGATGCTCCGGGTTCTAAAATAAAAAACGGTCCGCTTAACGGATGAGGCGTTTGGCTTAACGAAAACGTTTGTTTATAAAAACAATTAAAGACCAGCTGAAAACTGGTCTTTACATTCATATATTTTACACCCTATTTTTACTGGAACGTAGCGATCCACTTTTGTACACCGGCTTTCATGAACGTAACCGTATAAATATTGCCGGACTTTTTGGTGATACACAAGCCAACACTTTTATTAGCGGTACCAAAACATGCATCAGGCAATTTTGCTTTATCATCCGGGTTTGGCGAACCACCGGTTCCGGCAGGGGTAGATATGAGCCTGATAGTAGCTCCAGCTTCATCTTTAAAGACCACTTCTGAAAAAGCGTTGGCTTTTTTTACAAATGTAAGCGTGCCTTGTCCGGCTTTTGTAATTGTATTAACGCCTTCTTTCATTTTTCCTGCACTAAAATTTATGTCACCACCGGCAACATGTATTCCCCCTTGGGCAAAAATGTTATTTGTTATTGTAAATACAAATATGGTAATTGATACAATGATTTTTTTCATGGTTTTTTGTTTTAAATTTTTAATTTCTTTTTCATTACAAAGATGCGTTGAGTGGGAAAAGAAAAAAGTACAGGATTAACGGAAGAGGTTTTTGAATTAACGGAATAAAAAAGCCCCCGGCAAACCGGGGGCAATGATTTAAAGCCTATATTTTATTTCATCCTTGCAGCGGCTTGTCTTATTTTTTGAACTGCCGGTAAAAGCAATCCTATTGAATAAGTTTCTTCGCCGTTTGAAAGATCGCAGGGTTTGCAGATGCACATACCAACATTTTTATCTGCCGTACCAAAGCATGCATCAGGTATCGGGCATTTGCAGGATGGTTTTGTTCCCCCGTTTGCAGCACCACTTGTTGGTTCCAGTTTTACCGATTTGCCGGCAGCATCTGTGAAAATAACATTAGTGATGATATTGCCACGCTTAGTGAATTTTACAGTGCCCCTGTTACCCGGAACCGGAACTGTGTTGGCGCCATCTTTAGCTTTCACCGAGGAGATCATTACATCTTCAAGCTCGATCGTCAAGCCTGCTGGCTTAGCGGGTGTGTTTTTTACTGTTTGTGCAGATACGTTGAATGCGAACGCAACAACAAAAAGTGTTACAATTGAAATTACTTTTTTCATTTTCTTTTTTTAAAGTTTAAGTATATTTTGATTAATGTTTAAATATTTAAGGACCTGCTCTTAATTTGATACAGTTCTTCCAAGATATGTCTGGTAAAATTTTACTGTATAAGTTTCTTCTCCCCCGTTTGTAAGATTACCCGGTTTACAAATGCACATACCAATATTTTTATCCGGGCTGCTGAAACATGCGTCGGGTAGTTTTGTTTTACATTCAGGCTTTGGTGCACCATTGGTTCCGCCACGTGTTGGCGTAAGCCTGGTAGATCTGCCTGCGTCATCAGTAAAGATCACTTCTGAAAAGCTGTTTCCTTTCTTTACGAATACCAATGTACCTGTCAGTTCTTTTGACTGCATCCTGTTCGTTCCTTCTTTAAAATTTGCGCCCGAAAAAATGACCTGGCCGGGGCCAATTTTTGTAATTGCTGTTGGGGCAATGCTAACATCATGTGTAGATACCTTTCCGGCACCCTGGGCACTAACTTTAATTGTTGTTGCCAAAACCAGTATAGCAAAAATTGCGGTTAACTTTTTCATTTCCGTTTGTTTTAAATTTTATGTTTTATTTATTATTACCTGCACTGAACCTGATCCTGATAGTGGCAGCTCCTCCTGTTGAAAGATCATCGGGCCTGCAAATGCACATACCGATATTTTTATCGGGACTGCTAAAACAAGCATCCGGTAATTTTGATTTACACTCAGGCCTTGAGGCTCCATTTGTTTCTCCACGGGTTGCTGTAAGCCTGGTTGATTTTCCTGCGTCATCTTTAAAGATCACTTCAGAAAATGAACTTCCATCCGTTGTAATGATCAATGTGCCCTTCAGTTCTTTTACCTGCATCCTGTTGGTTCCTTTTAGTAAACTAGGGGTAATAATGATGACGTCACCTTTACCGTCACCTTGTACATCCTTAGTGACCTTTATTTTAGAAACACTGATATCGTGGATCTGGGCACTTACTTTAGTTGTTGTTACCAAAACCAATATGGCAAAAATTGCGGTTACCTTTTTCATTTTATTTGTTTTAAATTTTTAGTTTTTGTTTGATAGAACAAAGATGATCACAGGCCGGAACAAAATAAGTAGTGGTTTAATGAATGGGCTTTCTGACTTAACGGAATAGAATATTAAGTGATCGGCCACTAGTATTTTACCCGGATGTACTTAACTTTAAGCAATGAATGTTTCAACAAATATCCCTGGCCTGTTAAAGCGCATAGATGATCTTGAAAAGGAGAACGCCATGCTGCGCCGGGATTTCAGTTCCCTGCCCAAAGGCAATTCTGTTACTGTTCCCGAACCCTTCAAACCATTGTTTGACCTGGCCCAACAAACAGTACATGATTATTTCAGGCATTTAAAAATGGACCCTACAAAAGGAACTATTGAAATAAATGAGCAGCGCTATGTGCTGGTAAGGGCATCGGCACTTTCCAAAGATTTTCTGGATACGATACAAAAACTTTATGCCGATCGTGGCGAGGAGGAAGCCATGGCCATCGGAAAAAATTTTTTATTCGACATTGCTCATGTGATCGGTATGAACGATGCCAGGAACTTTCATTTAAAGATGAACCTTACCGATCCTATTTCAAAACTTTCGGCAGGGCCGGTTCACTTTGCTTATTCAGGCTGGGCTTTTGTGGATATTCTTCCTGAAAGCAATCCCACTCCTGATGAAAATTTTTATCTTATTTACAATCATCCCTATTCTTTTGAAGCAGACTCCTGGAAAAGGGCAGGAAAAAGATCAGACACCCCAATTTGTATCATGAATGCAGGCTATTCTTCTGGCTGGTGCGAAGAAAGTTTTGGAATCCCATTAACTGCTGCAGAGGTAACCTGCACCGCAAAAGGTGATGCACATTGTACATTCATCATGTCTCCTCCGGATAAGATACAGGAACATCTCGACAGGTATAATATCCACAACAAAAACAATTATACAGAAAAAAAAGCGCATAGCATCCCTACATTCTTTGAAAGAAAAAAAGTGGAGGAAGAGATGCACAAATCGAAAGTACTGGCTGAAGAATCTGCAAAATCAAAATCGGATTTTATTGCCAACATGAGTCATGAATTAAGAACGCCCCTGGGCGCTATTATTGGCTTTACCGACCTGCTGAAAAAAACAGATCTGTCTGGACAGCAGAAAGAATACCTGGATGCCATCAGCAGTTCGGGTAACAGTTTGCTTTCCATTATCAACGATATTCTTGATCTTTCAAAACTTGATGCCGGGAAATTTATAATCGAATCTATTCCTTTTAATATTGCCGACTTGTTGCAATCGGTGCAGGTCATGTTTCTTTCAAAAGCAAAAAAGAAAAAACTGGAATTAACATGTACAGTTGATGAACAAATAGACCGTTACTTATCTGGAGACCCAATGCGGCTTACACAAATTTTAATTAACCTCATCGGCAATGCTATTAAGTTTACCGAAAAGGGGGGTGTTTTTGTTGATTGCCGGCTTGCTGCTGCACAGGAAGATGTTTTGTTATTGCAATTCAACATCAGGGATACGGGCATTGGTATTCCTGAAGATAAGGTCGCAAATATTTTTGACCGCTTTACACAGGCCGACAGCAATATTACCCGCAGGTATGGTGGCACAGGCCTTGGTCTTGCTATAACCAAACAACTGATAGAATTACAGGGAGGTACTATAAGCTTGCTGAGCGGTGAAGGAAAAGGCGCTGAATTTATTTTTACTTTACCATTTGCCGTTTCTGCTCTGCAGCATATAACAACGGAGCAGAAAGAAACACCGGAGACCTTACACTTCGGCAATGTTAAAAAAATTCTTGTTGTGGATGATAACCTGTTTAACCAAAAACTTGCAGCAAACATTTTAGAGCATAACGGTTTTACTGTTACAGTTCTTGATAATGGTAGTAAGGCGCTGGACCTGCTTAAAACAGAAAGTTTTGACCTGATCCTGATGGATATACAGATGCCGGTAATGGATGGCTACAAGGCAACGCAACTGATACGTGAAGAAATGCATATCACCACGCCCGTGATCGCCATGACGGCTCATGCACTGGCCGGTGAAAAGGAAAAATGTTTGCAGGCTGGTATGAATGATTATTTATCGAAGCCATTTAAGGAGAAAGACCTGCTGGTTAAAATTGCACGCTGGGGCAATGAAAAAACTGAGATCAAAAAGATCATTGATCTTTCTTTTCTGGTGAGCCAGACCAGGAACAACAGTGCCTTTATCCTGGAAATGATCGATCTTTTTAAAGAACAAAATCCAAAAGAAACAGCCGCACTGAAGGATGCCATCGCCGGAACCGATTACCCGGAGATTTACAGGCTAACGCATATAGTAAGAAATACCACCGGCTTTTTTGGATTAAATCCTCTAGTAGGCGATCATTTGTTATCGATCGAAAAGCTTGCGAAGTCTGAAACCGGTATCGAAGAGATCAAACGGCTTTTTGCAAAAGTGGATCCTGTTTGTAAACAAGCCATTGACGAATTACAAACAATTGACAGCGCATTGCTGCCTTAATGAAAATATCCCTTAAGAATCGGTTGATAAAATATATTTAAGCTCTTCTGCTTTTTTAGGAGATACCGGGATATTGCTTTTATCTTTCATTGTTACAAAACCGGTTCCCGGTATTGATACAGCAATTTGTTTGCAGTTAATGATATAAGCATGATGCAACCTTAAAAAATGATGATCAGCCAACATCTGTTCATACTCTTTTATTCCTGTACCCGTTGCCCTGGTCTTCGCAGTAGTTGTATTAAAGACACAACCGGAATCTGAAAGCTCAATGTAAATAATATCAGCAACCGGAATATATACGGCCCCTGTATCTGACTGCACCAGCAGTTGTTCGGGCACATTATTATTTTCCAATGTTTTAAGCAGGTGTTTTACAGCAATTGCCCCGCTGCCACATTTTTGTTTCCTGATAACATTCCTGATCAGTAATTGCAGGGCTTCAAAATCTATAGGCTTTTGCAGAAAATCTACCCCGCTGAATTTTATTGCGTTAATACTGTAATGATCGAAAGCCGTTGTAAATATTACCTGGTATTTATGTTGCTGTGTTTTTTTTAGCACTTCAAAACCGGTTCCCTGTTGCAATTCAATATCCAAAAAAACCAGGTCGGGTTGTAAGTTTTTAATAGCTTCCACAGCTTCTGCTTCGGTTGGCACAATAGTTAATACTTCTACTTCCGGGCAAAACTCTGATAATAAATTATTCAGAAAAGCCCGGCTTAACGGTTCGTCCTCTACTATGATCGTTTTTAACATGGTGATTTAAAGTTAGACATTACACCAGCCGCTGGCCCATCAACTCCATAAATTCTTCTTTCTTTTTTGGAGATATGGTGATCATGGACTCATCATTCATTACGGCATAACCGCCATCAGTCTTTATCATCTTCCTTACTTCTTTCAGGTTAATGATGTGAGAATTGTGTACCCTGAAAAAGCCATGGTCAGTAAGCATCATCTCATACTCTTTCAGGTTCCTGCTTACCATTATTTTTCGGCCATCTTTCATAAAAAAAGTGGTGTAAGGACCGCTGGCCTCCAGCCTTATGATATTGGATAATTGGATAAATTCAATACCATCCGAGGTGGAAAGGCTAATGGAGAAATCTTCTCCCGCAGGCCTCCGTAAATTTTTTATCAATAATTCCAGTTGGTTCTCGCCTGTCGTCTGTTCAATACTCTCTATCGCTTTTGCCACTGCAGCCTGCAGTTCTTCCAGGTTAATGGGTTTTAATAAATAATCAACAGCGCTGAATTTTATGGCCTTGATGGCATAGTGGTCATACGCTGTTGTAAAGATGACATGAAAGTTCCTCTTTTGCAATTGTTGCAAAACATCAAACCCTGTTCCCGTTTGCATTTCAATATCCAGGAAAACGATCTGGGGTTCTGTTTGCTGAATAAGCGTTACGGCTTCGTCCACTGAAGCAGCCATGCCGGCAATGGTTATTTCCGGGCAAAATTCAGCAACGAGGTTGTTCAAAAAATTGCGGCTATGCAATTCGTCTTCTATTATTACAGCTTTTATCATAATGGTATAATTTTAAAACTCGTAAGGTATTTTAATTTCCACTCTTGTTCCACAAGCATTGCCATCGCTTCCCTGCAGGTCAAGAAAAACAACTTTCGCAGCATCGTTGTTATTTAATTGTAACAGCGATAAACGTGTGTTTGTTACCTGTGTGCCTGCCGACCGGTGTTTATGCCTTTCTGCATTAATGGTATCAGATCTCTTCCTGCCAATGCCATTATCTTCTATCACGCAAAGTAAATATTCAAATTGGTTAAGCAAAGTGATCTTTAGTGAGCCGCCGCCATTTTTATGCCGCAACCCATGAAGAATAGCATTTTCTACATAAGGCTGCAAGAGCATTGAAGGTATTTCTGTATTGGCAATGTCAATACTTTCATCTATTTCAAATTCATATTCAAATATTTTATCAAAACGCAGCTTTTCCAGGTCAAGGTAGTTCTTCAACATGTCTATCTCTTCTTCCACCGTCACAGTTTCTTTCATGGAGCTTTCCAGCGTTTGGCGCATCAGTTTCGAAAATTTGGATACATAGCCCAGGGCCGCTTTGGTTTCTTTGCTGATAATAAAGTTCTGAATAGAATTTAATGCATTGAACATAAAATGCGGATCCATCTGCGCCCTTAAAGCCTGGCTTTGCAGGCCTTTGTTAAGCGCCAGCAGGTTGTCTTGTTTATTACGAACTGCATTAACCTCGTTTTGCAGAAGTTCAATTTTATTTTGCAGCAACGCTGTTTCATCATTCGTATGCCGCCATTTCAGTTGCCATATTTTTAATTGCGATTCATTCATTTTTTGCAAAAGCACAAATGCAATCACGATCACAATAAGTACAATAACTCCTGTAAATACTGTATTATAAGGGTTATCATATTTTATATCAGTATCTATTTCAAAATGCCGTGGAATTGCTGATGTAACCGGGTCGTAAAGACAATACGCCAAAATGATCCATAAAACACCGGCAAACATTTTGCGTGGCTCCGACATTTGATACAGCAACAATGGACACAGAATATTGGTCATCATTTGCGAACGGGAACTGAATGCAGGCCCTTCTGTCATATAACCTGTAAGCACCAATAATGCTACAGCAGGTGTAAACACCATAATAGCTCTTGATAATTCATAAAGATGCAGGTAATTCAAAAAAATCACAGAAAGGTATACCAGGGCAAGAGCTGTTGCGATGGTAAATAAATGAGGAGAACCCAGGTAAAGCACCAGCGATTTAAACGCAACAAAAAATGCAATGACACCGATCCTGTTGCATATGATGATCTTGATACGCAAATCGTGAGACATAGATGCTGTGATGCCGCTGTAAGAGATCTGGTTCCATATTTTCTTTATCCGCTTCAATGATATTTTTTAAGCATTACTAATCGCCGGTATAGTGATAGTTGTGATCGTTCTTTCGCCTTCTCCTTTTTCATTTGTATTATCCCGCTCTGTTATGGTTATCTTTTGTTTTTCAAAATCTGCATTCAGCAGGCTTAGCCTTTCCTGCATCAGGCTTGCATCGGGCGTAAGATCACTCACCTCTTTTCTTTCAGAGAACTCTGTGGTCATTTTTTTTCCAATACTGTTATCATCAATTATTATAAGCAGGGTTTCTCCGGCTTTTGTAAATCTTACTGTTATCATCCCTTCGTTATCTGACCGGTTGAGAACCCTGTTATATAAAGCATACTCTACAAAACTGTGAGTGAGCAAAGCCGGTACATGCAGCTCCAGCGTTGCTGCATCCTGTGGCATTTCAATATCAAAACTGAATTTGCCTGCAAATCGTTTTTTTTCCAGCTCCAGGTATTGTTTAAGCATGGTTGCTTCTTTAAGTACCGAATGCGTGAGTGAGGTTGCCGTTTGAAGATGCTGCCGCAAAAAAGCTGAAAAAGAAGATATATAGGTCATTGCCCCTTTACGGTCGTTGATCCCTACGAAATATTGAATGGCATTAAGTGAATTAAATAAAAAATGAGGGTTCAACCTCGATTGTAAAAATTTTAATTGCAGGGTCCGGTTGATCTTCTCTATCTCCTGTTTTTGCTGCATGATGATCTCGTTTCGTTGAATCAGCTCTTTGTTGATGCGTTGTTTAGAGATATATCTCCTGTAAGTCAGGAAGAAAAAGATCAGCCCCAAACCTATTGCAGCAATAATGACACTCCTGATATTTCGTTCACGTTGTACCTGCAAAGCAGTTTCAACCAACCGCTTTGTTACAATTTCTTTTTCCAGCGAAACCAGTTCCAGGTCTGTCATCCGTTTACCGGCAGAATCCTTTTTATACCCCAGCACCAGGTCTGTTACTTCTGTTCCCAGGTATTTGGTAACAATATTGCCGGCCTTGTTCATAAATTCTTCGGTATCAAAATACTCTTCCATCAACACATGCCAGTCGCTGTGTAAAGGCATTACAGCGGCAAACCCTTCCCTGCGTGTTGACAATACATTTTGTCTTTTTACCTTGATACCTTTTTGCAGCCCAACTATATAAACAGACAGCGGTACGTAACCAAACCCTTTCCTGTCTGCGGCAATATTTTTCATCACTTCATAGTCATCATACTGGGTCGATACTTTTAAGTCTTTATAAAAATATTTTTTTAGCGATACCACATCTTCATCCATTGTTGTATTGGCCATGGTATAAGCCTTCATCTCTTTAAGCTTGTCTGTTAGTTCCTGCGCCGTGGCATATACCGGTTCCCCACTATTGGTCACAACAATATTTACATCGGGCATATAAGGTGGTGAGAACTGCACTTCTTTTTTCCTTTCTGGAGTAATAGAATAATAGGACCAGCCAAATACGCCACTTTGTTTGGTTTGTTTTACCTGCTCATAAATATTCTCAAAGGATTTGGCATTTACCCAGTTAACGGTGAGTTCAATACCATACCTGTTTTTAAGATAGCTCTTCAGCGATTCCATGATCTCGTATTCAACACCCTCCAGTTCTCCATTACTGTTTTTATAAATGAATGGTTCGATATCATACCAAAGAGCTGTAACAGTTCCTTTTTTATCGGCAAAAACCTGCTCCCAGCTGTCGGCTTTCCATTTATCCTGTGCCTGTAGCGGGCTTGTAAAAAGCAGGGTGGTTACAATAAGATTATATATGGCCCGTTGGATAAAGCGCATTCTGTCACTGGTTTAGAACAAATATCCAACAGTTATCATAGAACCGGCCTTTCACTTAACGAATGGGGCATTTGGGTTAACGGATGTTTAATCAAAATTGAAATAGTATCTGTAAACTTGCATATGTATATCAGGCATGCTGTGCCTGATAGTATTTTATTCAATAAAAACCCGATTTGCTTTACAAAAACCATATCATATTCCTTTTATTATTGCTAAGCTTCAATTGCATGGGGCAGCAATTGTCGTTTAAGCATCTCACTACTGCCGAAGGTTTACAGAGTGATCTCCGTTTAACTATGGCGGAAGACCGTTTTGGCAGGCTATGGATCGGCAGCGATGAGGGTGTGAATGTGTTTGACGGGTATGAACTGGGTAGCTTTAGCCAGCCCGACAAGTCTGGTTTGGCAAGCAACAATATTCAAACTATTTTTTGTGATAAGGCCGGTACTATCTGGATCAAATCGCTGGGTGGCGTACAATATAAGAAAGAAGCAGAAACAAGATTTACCAGCCTGAGCAGTGCCGAACAGGATATTGATAATACGAGATTCTTTGGCCAGACAACAGATGGCGATCTTGCCTGTATCACCAATAATGATATTTTCCTGGTCAACTCAAAATTACAGGCAACAAAGCTGGATGCTTTTACGGGCCTTTTAAAAAAATATGGTGGCCCACTCACTTTTGATCATTTTAAGGGAAATGAATGGTTTATTGGTTTTGGCAGAAAACTCGTACTCGTAGATATTGGCACACCAAAGATCATCAATGAATATAATTACAGGAGCGCCTGGACAGTATGCCGGATAAATGACAGCGCTGTTTTAGTTGGCAGCTTCGCAAGGGATACTGTTAGCATTATACATACAAACACCGGCCTGATGGAGCCTATCAATAACTGGGAAACAAGCGATGGGGAACCTGTTTCAGGATATACCGGCACCATTGCTTACCTCGGCAACAATAAATATGTGCTGGGTTGTCGCTTATATGGCATTTACATTGTAGATATTGAAAAAAAATATGCCCGGCACTATACACACGACGCTGCTGACGCCACATCCTTACAAAGTAAATTTTGCAGAAGATTATTTGTTAGCTCCAACAAAACCCTGTTTGTTCATACAAGAGGGATCTCATACACCCAACTGGATACGCCACAGATCAAGTCGGTAAAATATTTAATAACCGATAAGGGTGAAAAATATGATGGCGGGTTTACTGATTTTGTACAGGACAATAAAGGCGTGATGTGGGTCAGTACAAATAGTGGCCTCATGAAATGGGATAGAAAAACAGGATCCGGTAAAATGCATCCCTTTTTTAACCCGGTCGAGGGTCCGCAAAAATTCAAAACAATACGTACTGTAAAAACAGATACAACAGGCAGGGTTTGGGTTTTTGCATTTGGCGGAGGTATAGGTATGTTAAAGCCCGATGGCAGTTATGAACAGTTTAGAGATTATATGGATAAGCCTGAGTATGTAACCAGGAGCCGGGAGGTACAGGCTGTGGGCCAGGACAACAAGGGCAATTTTATATTATGCACAAACGGAGGCTTTGTTTATTTTGACCCTATTGAAAAAAAATCAACCACTTTTATTGATCATCCAAAACTAAAAACCATTGCAAACAAAATTACGTTTAGTGCAATGGTAGATAATAAAAATAACTGGTGGATATCACAGATCGACGGGCTTTATTATTATGATTGGTCGATTGACAGCTTATATGACATCGCTGTTCCCGGGTACAAAAAAGGAAATATCAGTTTTTATTCAGTAGTGGAGGATCGTGAAGGAAATATTTATGTTGGCACTACCCGGGGACTTTACCAGATGAAAAAAGGCAGTTTTAAACCAGGGGTCCTGCTAAGCAAAAAAGATGGCTTGCCCAGCGACAATATCATTGGATTATTTTTTGACAAGTTTGAAAGTTTGTGGATACTTGGTAACCAGGGGTTGGCAAGGTACAATACCAAAGATCATGTACTTCAAAATTTTGATGGCAGGGATGGGGTAGACATTAGCAATCACTATTTAATGAATTTTTATGTAGCCCCCGACGGAGAGATTTTTATCGGTACCAGCAACGCCGGCTTTAATCATTTTTACCCGGATAAATTAACCCACAAAAAACACCCTTTAACTGTTTTTATTACTTCTGTTGCAATGCCGGACAGCCTCATCAATATATCCGGAAATTTTGATTTTTCTTTTACGCATGATCAGAATAACCTGTCGTTTTCTTTTGTTACTGTTGATTTTAGCATTGCGCCATTGGTACAATACCGGTACAGGCTGGAGGGATTTGATACAGCTTTTATTTATGCAGGAAGGCAACGAGTAGCCAGGTACACAAACCTTGCTGCGGGTACTTATACTTTTTATGTTGAAGCTTCAGGCAACGGAAGAGATTGGTATCCTGCGCCAAAACCTGTAGTGGTTAAAATAAAGCCCGCATTATGGAACACCTGGTGGTTCAGGGTTTTGGCATTGTTGTTTATCGGAACGGTTGTTTACCTGGCATACAAATACAGGATCAACCAGATAAATAAAGAAGCGCAGGTAAAAGCGGATTATGAAATAAAACTGAATGAACTGGAGATCAGCGCACTTCGCACACAAATGAATCCGCATTTTATTTTCAACAGCCTTAATACGATCAATTCATTTATTAACAGTAACGACAGAACACAAGCCAACCAATACATCAGTAAATTTTCGAGGCTGATACGTTTGATACTTGACCACTCAAGACAAAAGAAAATTTCAATGGCAGATGAATTAACTGTAGTGGAATTGTATATGCAGATGGAACAGATCCGTTTTGCAAATAAATTCTCTTTTGATATCATCAAAGACCCGGCAATTGATATGGATACCATTGAAGTGCCCCCGCTTATCATTCAGCCCTTTGTAGAAAATGCTATTTTGCACGGCTTGCTACCATCTGAAATTCCGGGAGTGTTGAACGTATCGGTTGCCAGAATGCAAAATAAGATCGTCTGTACCATTGAAGACAATGGCATTGGAAGAGAAAAGGCCAGGATGAATAAAAAACAGGATGGGGTAAAAAGAGAATCTCACGGAATGGAGATCACATTAAAGCGTATTGATCTTTTCAATAAAGAAAACAACCTGTCTGATGCCGTCCAGATCATTGATCTGCAGAACCCGGCAGGAACTAAAGTTGTTATTCCCTTAGCGCTCGTTGAAAGTTTTTGATCTATCTTATTATCGCCTGTACATCCGTATCCCCGGCAAGATTGCTCATTTGCCGCATGATATTTCCATAACGGCTTGCAACATATTTGCTCAGCGGTTTTACTGTCAATCGTTTGGGGTTTGGTAAACAGGCTGCTATCTGTGCAGCTTCGGCAGCTGTCAGGTCTTTTGCATCTTTATTAAAATATTTCCTGGCGGCGGCCTGCACACCAAAAATGCCAGGCCCCATTTCTGCAACATTTAAATATCGTTCCAGTATAGTTCGCTTGGTCCAGACTCCTTCTATCGAAAATGTGAAAAAAACTTCAATACCCTTTCTTAAAAACCCGCCGCCCTGCCAGAGAAAAACATTTTTTGCAACCTGTTGACTCAGGGTACTGGCTCCTCTTACTTTGTTGGGATGCCGTTTGTTATATTTCATAGCTTTTTTAATGGCTTTCAGATCAAAGCCATCATGATCGGGAAAAAGCTGGTCCTCACTTGCAATTACTGCCAGTTTAATATTAGGGCCCATATCATCATAACCCACATAATCCCTGCTAAGGCCGTGGCCCTGGAATATGCTGGCAACCTGTGTTATAGTGATCGGTGGATTAAAAACAAAGCCCAGCAATAAGTATAATGTAGAAGAGATATATGCAATAAAAAAAACTTCCCTGAAAATGATCGCTGCTTTTTTTACAAAGTCAATATGCCGCAACCAGAAATAATAGACCAATCCAACAACAAGAACCACAGCAGCCACGATCAGCATTTTGATTTTAAGATTTTCAATGGCAAACCCAACAACAGAAAATTTTTGTATAATAAAAACCAGGAACCAGATCATATGCAGAATGAAGACCCAAAAGAAGATCCTTTTCATCCAAATCCATATTTTTTTCATGATCACTGGTTTGTCCGCAAAGTGCTGCGGGGTTAATGCAATATACTACTTAGCCGGATTTGATTGCTTAACGGGTGTTAAGTTTTATTGTTACCCATGTTCATATAAACCAGTTTGTATTTTTTCCCGATCACCATTGCGTTGCCATTCTTTTTTCCTTTGGCCATAAAATAACCCAATGTACCCAGGCCAACCGAAGCCAATAATAAAGGGAGGCTGAATTTTTTCCGGTCGGCTACATACACCACACCGCTGGCTAAAGTAAGCAAAGCGCCACCGCCAAATAAAGCAGCCCCGCTTCCCTTTGTATTAAAATTTGTTTTTTCTTTTCTGCCAATGGCAGCTATTTGATTGTAATGATATTTATACCGGTAGCTGCCAACTGTATCAATGATATAAGTACCAAAAGTTGTAGGCAGGTATTGGATGATGAATTCCTGTAAGTAAACTGTGTCGTTTTTTATCCCATTAATAAGAGCTGTGATGTTAGCTCCACTTTTAGCAGTCAATGAAATATTCATGCCACTGTAAAAAGTAGTAACAAGCTTGTTATTCTTTTTAAGCTGAATAAAGTCGGCGGATTGAGAAAACGATGTGGTAGAAATAAGCAGCAGGACTGGCAGTAATAATTTCATACAGCAAAATAAAAGTGAAATCCCTGAAGCGCTAATATTTTCTGTTAATCTTTTACCAATGAATAAATGATGCCTGCTAAAATAACAAAACCAAAAGCCAGGTATAACACTCCTGATGCTCTATTGATGATAAGAATGACCCGATCGCTTAATTTTTTGCCTATGTAACCTGCGCCCATAACTTTTCCAACATCTGCCAGCATATTTACAATAAGGCAGGTAGTAAAAATGATGATGCGGTCATAAAAAGAATAAACCGATGCCAGTGATGCTGCCATGATAACCCAAAAAGAGATCACTGCCGGGTTCAGTGTATTAATAATAAAACCCGAACTCATGATGGCTAAATAGTTTGTCTTTTTACCGGTAGGAGTATATTCATCCCCCGCAATTTCAACCGGCTCCTGCAAGCGGCGTGGTTCTATCTTTTTCATAAAACAAAAATAAATCCCCATGCCGATCAAAAAGATACAGCCGCCTATGCCGATGGGTATTTTAAAATCCAGTAATGTTTTAATGGCTTCGCTGAAACCATTACTGAGTATTACCCATATAACATCGCTTACCCATACACCAATAATAAAGCTGAAACCTCCGCGGCGGCCATGATTGATGGTTTGCTTGATGGTGGTAAATATTACTGGCCCTACCGAAAAGATCAACAGTAAGCTGATAGCAAGCCCTTTTAATAACGCATCAATCATGCACTAATTTAAGAAAGGATTTGTAATAAACCCGATTTGTATTCTTTATATCATTTGATAGTAAATTTCTTTATTAAGATTCATTTAACAGTTGTAATAACAATTCGGTTTATTATTTGTCGTTCAAAGAACAAACTATTACATGAATACAAGGCTACATTAATAATTACCACAACGCTGCTTTCATTACATCAACCAAAAAAGTAAACTTTTGAAAGCGACAACCACCCTTGTATTAATTGCATTTTTATTTACATCTCTGAAAAGCAGTGCCCAGTTTTATAAAGACATGAGTGTAGGACTCAATGGAGGCATCTATGTTTACCAGGGTGATCTTACTCCCGAGAGGTTTGGTTCTTTTAAAACCATACAACCTGGCTTTTCCTTCTTTGCAAAAAAACCGATCAATCATTTTTTGGCAGCAAGGGTGCATGTAAGCATTGCAAGATTAAAAGGCGATGACAGCCGTTACAGCAAACCCGAGTACAGGCAGCAGCGTAATTTTTATTTTACCACGCCGGTGAAAGAATTTTCGGCACAGCTGGTTTGGAATATCCGGGGCAGGAATTATGATGAACAAGGCATCATGCCTTATATTTTTTCCGGTGCCGGCGTTTCATTAATAAATGTGCGTAAAGATTACAGTCGTATGGATCTTACAGTTTTTGGAGAAGGTTCTGAGGTTATGAATGGTCTTGCCATTGATAATGCAAAAGGTACGCCCCGTGCACTTTTTTCTGTACCGGTTGGCATTGGCGCTGAGTATCCCATTTCCAACAGGTTCTCTGTAAATATTGAAACCTCTTACCGTTTTATTTTTTCTGATTACTTAGATGGTTTCAGCCATTCGGCAAACCCGGCATTGCGGGACCATTATCACAGCACATCAGCTGGCATCATTTATAAGTTTGGAAACAGGGATAAAGGCGTTGCATGCCCGGTGGTAAATCCTTAATTGATGGGTTCACCCTTTAAAAAATTCTGCCAGTCTTCCAGCATCTTTCCTTTAAGCACCCGGGGGAATTTATGCTGACCGCCTTCTTTACCCTTGGCTTTCATAAAAGCCATAAAAGTAGCTTCGGGTAAAACGGTGACCATGATATCTTTTAAAGCGTGCCGGCGTTCTACTATATAATCGTCGTTCAGTTCTTTCAGTTTATCATCAATACGTGTTTTCAGATCTTCCGCATCGGCTTTATCATCAGTTGCCACATACCATTGATGGGCAAAGAAGTTTCCGTAGGGCACACCCGCTACAGTAAACTCGGGAATGGAAATATTCAAATCATCACTTACCATTTCAATGGCCTTGTTCATATTGTCTACACTCAGGTGCTCTCCAACCAGGCTTAAAAAATGTTTGGTGCGCCCGGTGATGATGATCTCACTTCTTTCCCTGTCAACCAGTTTCACCGTATCGCCAATGGCATAACGCCAGGCCCCTGCATTGGTGCTGATGAGAATGGCATAATCCTTATTCTCTTCGATCTCATGTATCATGTAA
>Ga0193752_1000291_pt1 | contig 53412 bp, 45 predicted proteins | sample H1c1metaG_FD_144924 | JGI IMG/M metagenome (GOLD analysis project Ga0193752, IMG submission 144924) | Soil microbial communities from a riparian zone of the East river system, Colorado, United States - H1c1 | ecosystem: Environmental > Terrestrial > Soil > Riparian zone | place: USA: East River...
AGAAGCCTTCAGCGCGTCGGGCGCCGCGGTCACGCCCGCGGGCGGACCGTTCGCGAACGCGCTCGCGGCATTTCCGGAGATGCGCGCCGCGACGGTGAGCTCGCCGATGGGTTTGAAGCCATCGCGCAGCGTCGACGGGTCGCTCATCATCGCGAAGCGCTGCGCGGGCAGCAGGCCTGCCTGCTTGCTGGTCCTGATCAGCGGCTCGAACTTGAGCTTGCTGCCGGGCACCGGCTTCAAACTACCCACGGTCGCCATGTTGATGCTGTCGAGTCGCGCGGTGATGACGTCCTTCGTGACGCTCGAGCCGTCGAAGCCGAGCACGGCGATGTGCTGCGACGGCGGCTCGCCCTCGCGCATCGACACCGTGAGTCCGCGCTCCAGGTCGCCGACCACCTGGTCGGACTTGAAGTCCACGCCCCAGGCGGCGAGCAGCGGTTCGAGATGCGAGGACTTGTCGGCCTGGAACTGCGCCATCGGGTTGTTAGGGTCGTTGCCGGACTGGTCGGCCTGGGCGTTCGGATCGATGAAGGCGAGTACGTGGCCGCCGCGCATCGCAAACTGGTCGATCGCATACAACGCGGCCGGCGGCAGGTCTTTGGGATGCACCAGCACCAGGACGTCGACGTCGGCGTCGATCTTGGTCAGCGTGGGCTCCAATGCGCGCACGGTATAGAGCTGTTCGATTTGCCCGTAGACCACCCACGGCGCGCGGGGCCGGCCCGACTGCATGTCGAAATCGCCGCCCATCGGCAACGTGGACAGCCAGCCGACGACGGGTTTCTTCGCAGTCGAGAGCTTGTGGATGAGCTTGGCGACGTCGTACTCGAGCTGCTCTTCGAGACTCGGATCGAGATACGGAATCGCTTCCTTGCCGTCGGTCGAGTTGGTGGCGGCGAGGCCCAGGTAGAGCTTTTCGCCGCTGGCATTCACCGGCACCGAGCTGATGCCGAGCTCCGTGGCGCGATCTTCTTCCTCGGAGAACGGCTGCGGGTCGATGACCTTGAGCGTGAGCTTGCCCTTGGAACGCGAGGCCAGTTCCTCGAGCAGTTCGCGCACACGGATGCCGTGGTTCTTGATCTGCGGAATCGGCGTCGCGGTGCGCTCGGAGAAAAATAGATAGAGGTTGACCGGTTCCTTGAGGTTTTCGACGATGTGTTCGGTGCCGTCGGAAATGGTGTAGAGCCGGTCGGCCGTGAGGTCGATCTGTGCGCCGCGCAACAGCAGGTTGGCGAGCAGCATGACCGCGACGAACAGGATGCCGATGACCGCGAGGCCGCCGACGCTCAGTGTGGATTTCTTGAACATTCTTGGGCCCATCAACTCGATTTACGCGACTCGAGCACGACGGTGCTCGCGAGCAGGAAAAAAACACTGACCAGCGCGAAGTACAGGATGTCGCGCAGGTCCAGCAGACCCTTGACGATGTTTTCGAAGTGCGCCAGGAACGACAGCGAGACGATGCTCGCCACCAGCCATTGCGGCGCCCACGATTCGAACCAGGCGGTCACCATCGCGTGCCCGGCGAGCAGCAGCACGAAGCAGATGGCCGCGGCGACCAGGAACGCGATGAGCTGGTTCTTGGTGATGGCCGAAGTGAACGACCCGACCGCGAGAAAGCCGCCGGCGATGAAGAAGCTGCCGAGGTAGGCCGCGAGGATGGCGCCATTGTCGGGATTGCCGAGATAGTTGATCGTGATCCACAGCGGGAAGGTGAGCGCCAGCGCGAGACCCACGAACAGCCACGCGGCGAAGAACTTGCCGAGCACCGCCTGCCACAGGCTGATGGGCTGGGTGAGCAGCATTTCGATGCTGCCGTTGCGGCGCTCTTCCGCCCACAGGCGCATCGACACCGCCGGACACAGCAGCAGGTACAGCCAGGGCAGGAAGGTGAAGAACGGGGTCATGTCGGCCTGACCGCGTTCGAAGATGGCGCCGAAGAAAAACGCGAACAGGTTCGCGAGCACCAGGAAGAACAGGATGACCACGAGGGCGAGCGGCGTCGCGAAGTAACTCGCGAGCTCGCGCCGCAGGATGATTTGCACGGATTTCAAGGAAGTTCCCCGGAAAGAGTTGTCAGGCGGCCACGTCGCGGAATACGTCTTCGAGCCGGCCGGAGGGTGCGCGCGACTTCAGTCCCGCGGGCGTGTCGTCCGCCACCAGCTTGCCGCGCGCGACGATGATGGCGCGAGTACACACCGCATCCACCTCCTCGAGGATGTGCGTCGAGATGACGATGGTCTTCTCGCGCGCGATTTCGCCGATCAGCGTGCGCACTTCGTGCTTTTGCAGCGGATCGAGTCCGTCGGTGGGCTCGTCGAGGATCAGGACTTTCGGATCGTGCACGATGGCCTGGGCGAGGCCGACGCGGCGCTTGAAGCCCTTGGACAGCGTTTCGATCGTCTGCTCGTAGACGGTCTCGAGCTGCAGGCGCTGCATGACGTAGTCGAGCCGTGCCTTGCGATGCGCGCCGCTCAATTGGCGCAGGTCGGCGATGAAATCGAGGAAGCCGCCGACGCTCATCTCGCCATAGTGCGGCGCGCCCTCGGGTAGATAGCCGAGCGCGGCTTTGGCGGCCCGTGGATCGGTGGCGACGTCGTGCCCGCAGATGCTGGCGCTGCCGCTGGTGGGGGCGATGAAGCCCGCGATCATGCGCATCGTAGTGGATTTGCCGGCGCCGTTGGGGCCGAGGAAGCCGAGCACTTCGCCCGGTTCCGCCGAGAAGGACAGGTTGTCGACGGCCAGCAGGCCGTCGTAGTTTTTAGTGAGGTTCTGCGTCTTGATCATGGCGCCTGATGAGATCGGGACACCTCGGGTAAGTTCCGTCGGCGTCGGGGCGCAGATTTTGCTGAGGAGTGGGTCCTGGCGCAAGGAGCCATGCGACCTATCACGGTCAGATTACGGTCTTGTAATGCCCTTGGACTGCCGGTGCGCTGCGTTCAATCGCGGCGGCGGGTGGCAATGGCGTCGATATGGTCGCGGTACGTCTTGAGGACGCGACGGATCTCCGCGGGGGCCGGGCGTTCGGAGAGCCGCGCGATCATTTCGGCGAGTTCGTGCCACTGGCGTCCCCAACCTAACAACCGCACCGCATCCGCGATCACCACGTGTTCGTCCGGCGTGATCGTCGCGGGCGCCTTCTTTGGCTTGATCGTGGCGGGGCGCTGCGGATCGCGGCGTACCTCGCGTTTGGGAGTCGGCGTCGTATCTTTCAATGGTACACCGGCCCGCTGCGCGGCCAGCATGCGATACACCTTCGAGTTCGGAAGCGCAGGCATCTGTCGCGTGGTCTCCGCGGTGCGCTTGTGCTCGCCGGTGCGCGATTGCACCTCGACCGCCTTGCGATTCTCGGCGGTGCGCGAGGTGGGCTCGCGTTCGCGCGCGGCCGGCGGTGGACGCGAGCGCGGCTCCGCCCCCGGGATGGTTTTCGACAGCGGCGGTGGTTTGGATTGCGCGGCCCGGACGGGTTGTTCCGGTTTCGCGCTCAGCACGTCGCGTCGTTCGGTTTCGTGCGTCGCGAGCGGAATGAAGCGCTCGACCGATGTCAAACCCACCAGCGTCGCCAGAAAACTCATGATTTCGATGCCTTCGATGAAGGCGCGATCTCCTTCAGCCTGGCGCTGCGCGACGATGCGCTTCAACGCGAGGATGCGCTTGCGCGCCAGCTGGATGATCCAGCGCTGCGGGCGCTCGTGCTTTGGCCACGGCTGCACGTGCCAGTAACGCTCCTCGTCGAGCGCGGCGTATTTCGCGTGAAGGTCGAGACTGGTCTGCCAGCGTTCGAGCAGGGATTCGAGCTGGCCGGCCTGTTCGCCCGGCAATCGTTCGGTAGCCATGCGCAGAAGATAGCCGCGCTACGGTCGGAAATCGCCAGGTTCTTATGTCATCTGTGAATTAGTTTGGCGAATTGCGCTGCTAACCTTCATCGTCCGTCAAATAAGAAGAAGAACGACGATGAAACACCCGAAAAGCCTCTTCCGGGGACTGGCCGGTCTCGCCGTCTGCTGCGCTGCGCCGTCTTTCGCGATTCCCCTGGTGTTCGATTTCGCGGGCAGTGTGCAGACTCAGGCGCACTTCGATGCGCTGACCGGCATCCGCACCTTCGACGACGCCGCGGTGGGGCAGGTGTTCACCGCGCAGCTCGTGATCGACACCGACCGGTTCGTGCCGGGCACGGTCACCGACAACTTTTCATTCCGCGACCTGTTCATCCCGACCGGCATTGGCGGAACATCGCCCTGGATGAGCTCGCTTTCGATCGGTGGCAACGCCATCGATGTGGGTATCTACGATCTGAACTACGCGTACGTCGAACTGCAGGACACCAAGAATCCGGCCGTCGGCGATTCGCTGCTCGTCGTCGCGCGCTCGGATCTCAGCGGCCCGCTGGGGGTCACGAATTCCAGCCTCCTGCAGCTCGTCGCGTTCGAGACCTACAGCGCAGGCCAGGCACTGCCCGGGTACATCGATCTGGATCTGCCCTTCGATATGGACAGTCTGCTCACCGTTGCGCTGCCGAATCTACGCCTGGGCTATGGCACCTCGTCATTCGATTGCCAGGCGGTGAATCTTTGTTTCTTCGCCGCGTCCGACAGCACGGATTTTCTGGTCACGTCGGTGACGCGCTCGGTGCGCGGCGCGACCGACGTTCCGGAGCCGGGCACGTTTGGCTTGTTTGCCGGCGCGATGCTCGGAATGTGGATATTTGCTCGGCGCCGCCCTGCGCTCACCAGCGACTCGGCGCGAATTCGCAAGATGCATTGAGGGCGGTCGGCCTCGCACTCAGGTTGCCTGACGTTTACGCGTCAGCGCGCGCAGGACGTAGCCGTATTCCTCGCTCAGGATGAAACGCGCGGACACCGTGTAGACGATGCCGAACAGGACCACGCCCGCCGCTGAACTTAAGGGCGAGGCGGGCAGCAGCACGATGACCGCGTGCATCACGCCGAGCGCGAGCGCCGAGGCCAACACCGACAGCCACAATTTCCGCCATTGAAAGATTTCGCCGAGCGGTATCTGGTATCGCTGCATCACGCGCCGGCCGAGGTAGAAAGCGGTCCACCACTGGCCGATGACCAGGCCCAGCGTCGGTCCCCACAGTCCATAGTGCGGCATCAGGATGAGGATCAATGCCGCGTTTATGCCGAGCGAAATGGCGCTCGAGGTCGCGAAGGACGCGTTGTCCTGCACACTGCGCAGCAATGTCGAGAACTGGAAGCACTGCCGCACCATCAGCAGGACGAAGACCTGGAAGTACGGCGTCGCGGAGACGTAGGCGTCGGTGAAGGCGAGCCGCACCAGCGGTTCGGCGAAGTAGGTGAGCAGCACCCATGAAGGGCAGATCACCGCGAACACCATCATCTGCGCGCGCTTCCACAGGCGCAGGCCTTCCATCGGATCTTTCTGCGCGCGCTTTACCATGTCGGGAAAGATCACGTCCGACAACGAAGTCTGCACGATGTTGACGAGCGGAACCTGGTACGCGGCCGTCGAGTAGATCGCCGTGGCGACCGGGCCCATCTGCATGCTGACGACGACGCGGCCGAATTCGTTGGCCTTGTTGAACACCGAGCCCAGGCCGAGCGGGGCGACCAGCCGCACCTGCTCGCGCAACACGTCGTGCTCCCAGCGGAAGACGAGCAGGTGCCGCGCGCGCAGCCACAGGTAGATAGCCACGTTCTTCATGCCTTCCGAGCAGACGATCGTCGCGAAGATCATCTCGACGTCGCGGAAGTAGAGCGCGGCACCGAGCAGCGTGGCGAGGCGCCAGACCGTCACGACCAGTGTGTACGCCATGACCTGGGCGGACTGCCGTTGGGCCAGCCAGTACGCGACGATCACTTCGAGATTCATGAACATGAAAACGTATACGGCGAGCAGAACCCAGCTGTTGGCGATCTCGTCGGGCACGATCCAGCGCCGGAAGACCGCAACCGTAAGCGCGCTGATGATCGCGACCAGCAACATCAGGAGCGAGGTCTTGGTGATGTCCGACGCGGCGCGCGCGGGCGTGCGCGACAGCAGGTAGGTGAGATTGGCAGAGAGCGCGAAGCCGCCGAGGGACGTCACCAGCATCGCGATGGCCATGAATTGCCGGTAGCGGCCGTACTCGAAGATGTCCAGCAGGCGCACCAGCAGCAACGGGCTCAAGAGCGCCAAGGCCTGGTTGAGAAGGCGCGCGGTGGCGAGTACTGCGCCTCTCGATACGAATGAACTCATGCGGTGTCGGGATGGTGGTCGGCAGGGCGGGAGTTCACTGTCGGCGCGCGGCTCGAATTGCAGGTAAGCCAGCGCCTACACGTCGGCAGGCGCTCGACCTGTGGGAAAGCGCACGACCGCCCGCCAAGCTTGCGGCAGCGTGCCGGTCGCGGCCGACGCATTACACCTGAGTGGAGGGAATACGTGGTCGATTCGACACCTGAAGTCAGCGTCATTGTCGCAACCTACAACATGGCGCAATACCTGCCGCTCGCCGTGCGTTCGATTCTCGGGCAGACCCGGGCGGTGCTCGAGGTGCACGTCGTCGACGACGGTTCGACGGACAATACCGCCGAGGTCATGCGGGAATTCGCGAACGATCCGCGCGTTCATTACCACTGGCAGCAAAACGCCGGGCAGACGAAAGCAAAGAACCTCGGCATTTCCCACGCGCGCGGCGCGTTCATCGCCTTCTGCGACGCCGATGACTTGTGGACACCCGACAAGCTCGAAGTGCAGATGCCGCTGTTCGAGCGCAGCGCGAATGTCGGGGTGGTTTATGCGCGCAAGCAACAGATCCTGCCCGATGGCTCGCCGGGGCGGCCCGCTCCACCAGCGAAATCCTTCGAAGGCGTCGTGACGAACGATCTGTTCAAGTGCAACTTCGTTTCCTTCGGCACGGCGATCATCAGGCGCCGTTGCATAGACGAGCTCGGCGCATTCGACGAACGTTACCGGATGGGAATCGACTGGGAGCTGTGGCTGCGGCTGTCGACGCGCTACGAATTCGCTTTCGCAGACAAGGTGACGTACCTCTACCGCGTCTGGCCCGGACAGATGTCGCACAACTGGCGCGGCCGGTACGAGCACGAGTTCCAGATCATGCGCGACTTCCTCGGCAAGCATCCGGGAAAAATACCGGCGGCAGTGGAGCGCGCGGCCTACGCGTTCACCTATGCACGACGTGGCCGCCTGCGCGTGCTCGTCGACCGGGAATACCTCAATGGGTTCAAGGACGCGTGCCGGTCGATCTTCTATCTACCGACGTACGCCCCCGCCTGGCGGATCATGGCTCGCACCACGCTCGACGCAATTCGCGGTGTCGCCCGCTGAACGCACGGCGGGCCGGCAAGCCGGACCGAAACCAGGCCGCGTCAGGCGAAAAACAACGCGTAGATTCCGAGCGCGGCGAACGTCAGCGATGCGACGATGCGCACCGTCTTGAGCGACACGCGCTTGATCAACGCATCTCCGAGATAGACCACCGGGACGTTGGCCAGCATCATGCCGAGCGTCGTGCCGACCACCACCCACACCAGCGAGTGGAACTGAGCTGCCAACGCGACCGTCGCGATCTGCGTCTTGTCGCCCATTTCGACCAGGAAGAACGCGATCACCGTAGTTAGAAAAACCCCGTAGCGCGGCGGGCCGGCGTTTTCATCCGGCGGCGAATCGGGAATCAGCGCCCAGGCGGCCATCGCGAGGAACGACAGGCCCAGGATCCAGCGCAACGTCCCCGGCCCCAGCAGTGTCACCAGCCAGTTGCCCACCGCGCCGGCGAAGGCGTGGTTCGCGATGGTCGCGACGAAGATTCCGAGCACGATGGGCAGGGGCGCGCGAAAGCGGGTCGCCAGCAGCAACGCGAGCAATTGTGTCTTGTCGCCGATCTCGGCGAGCGCGACGACACCCGTCGAGACGAGGAATGCTTCCAATTCGAACGCTGCGCCGTCAGTGCCCGGAGAGGCCGCCGCCGGACTTCATCGATTCGTTCCCACCGCTCGCCAGGCAGGCGGTCATGGTGCGGTACGAGATGAAGTACCTGACGGTGCGGTAGTTAGGAGAGCTCTTGTCATGGCAGATGTTTTCGCGGGACTTCTTCACGGGCGCGTTGCGGTCGGGATTGGGCGTGACGTCACGGTGGCAATGATAGCTGCCGTGCGCGCGGTCGTAGTGGCAGCCGTTGGCGTCGAGCCCGCCTTCATGGGAGACGGCGGTGGCCGCGGTCAGCAGCGCCAGGGAGCCCAACAGGCGGGGCAGGTGTGCAGCACGCATATGCAGCCCTCCATGAACGAGGGGCGGACTTTCGCTCATCCCGGCGCGACGCGAAACGACAATCGCGCTGTCCAAGGGGCGCCTGAGATTGCGTATTCCTCGATAGGAGGCGTTTCTCCTGCTGGGAAATGAACATGAAAAATCAGATTTCGGCCCTGGCTGTGCTGTCGCTCGTGGGCGCAACCGCGGTCCACGCGCAATCCGCGTCGACTCGTGCGCAGCAACCGCAGGCGGCCGCACGACCACCGGCCACTCGAATCACCACCACGGCCGCTCAGGCGGTGCCCTACGGCGCCGCGAACAAGCAGGTCATTCCCGCCAATCTGTTCGGCATCGAGGATCGCGCGATCATCATCGTCGGCGGCCGGCAGGTCGCCGCTGGCGACGTCAAACGCCAGCTCGCTGCCGAATTGCGCAAGAGCGCAATCCCGACGGCGACGATACGCAGTCGCTCGCGACTGCCAGCCAATTCCGGCGCGCCGGTGCGCGATCTGCCGCTAGGCGGATTCAATTTTCCGGGAAGCATCAATCGTCCGGTGCGGCCCGCCATCGATCGCGTGAAAGCGACGACTACGGTCACGCCACGCGACGCGGCGGTTGGCAACGGCGGGCGGCCCAACCTCTCTCTCTCACCCGTTCCTTCCATCGCGGCGGCGCGGGAATACTGCCGCACGCATCCACCAGAGATCTCGAAGATTCGCGGTGTCGTCACGCCGAATGGCCGTTTCACGATCGAAGGCCTGTGCTTTGGCGATCAGACCGGCGCGGTCGAGGTCATCGGTCAGTTTGCCGGCGGCAGCATGCGGCTGGTGTTCGAACGGTGGAACGACGTGGAAATCGGTGCCTTCGTGCCGGCAGTTTCGGGCGCCGCCGATCACACGATCGCGTTGACGGTGGTGCGTCTGGACAAGACGCGCTCGCCGGCCGCGCAGGCGCGCTTCGTTGCGACGCGCGCCATCGTGCCGGTGCCCGAGCGGTTCTGGACTCCGAATGCGGACTATTTCCAGATCGACGTGGACCAGGGCGGCGGCGACATCTTCAGTGGCTTCAAGGTGTGGGGCGCTGGCGCCGAGTCGCGTTCGACACCATTCTCCCTCGCGGTGAACCCGGCCTGTGCGCTCGATCGCGCCGGGTGGAGTTCGACCGCTGGCAGGATCGAAGCATTCAATGGCTGGGAGAACGGACCGCCGAACCAGGCGAACGTCGAGGTGGTCTGGACGCCCCGCTGCACGACCCAGACGACTAACTACATATTCGCGAGCAGCTCGCAGCGGATTTGCAGCGTCGGGTTCACGCTTTCGGCGTCGGCCAGTTGTCCGCTGGGTGTTGCGCCGTAGCCGTAGCGGCGTGTAGAGGCGGTGCGCCGCGGCGGCCCGCACGACGCGTCCGACCAGAAGGAAAAGCCGCGTGACACGCGAGAGCGCTGAACCCGCCGCGCCGTCGAGACGCGGGTCAGCGAAAATATGTCGAAGAATCAGTAACTTGTACTGCGGGAAAGGATGGCGCTCCCTACCGGATTCGAACCGGTGTTACGGCCTTGAGAGGGCCATGTCCTGGGCCTCTAGACGAAGGGAGCGTCTTTTAGGCGGGTCCAGAATTGAGCGCGGTAGTATATGCGCCGCTTTTCCCCTGCCAAGCGGAACCTTTTGCTCTTGAACGAAGCTTTGCGACCCGATCCGGCCTCACGGCCTCCCGCACGCATCATCCCCCGTGCCGAACATTCCATATCGCGCGCAGCGATCTCTCCGAACGCGCTGCGCGTGCTGTATCGCCTGCGCGAAGCCGGCTACGAGGCCTTTCTCGTCGGCGGTTGCGTGCGCGACCTGCTGATCGGCATCACGCCGAAGGACTTCGACATCGCCACCAGCGCGTTGCCGGAGGAGGTGAAACGCACCTTCCGCAACTGCCGGCTCATCGGCCGGCGCTTCCGGCTGGCGCACGTATTCTTCGGCCGCGAGATCATCGAAGTGGCCACGTTCCGCGCGATGACCGCGCCGGAACTCGGCGATGAAATCCCCGAACCCGCCGCGGCCGATCTCGACGATGACGTCGATGACGAGTTGCTCGACGACGTGGACGATGAGGACGAGGTCGACGATAGCCTCGTGCTGGCCGAAGCCGGCCCCCACCAGACGGGATTCCATGGCGCAAGACCGGGACGCGAGCGCGACCGTTCGCGGCACGCCGGCGCCGGTGACGACGACGATGAAGACCGCGTCACGGACGAACACGGCCGCATCCTGCGCGACAACGCGTACGGCACCATCGACGACGACGTGTGGCGCCGCGATTTCACCGCCAACTCGCTCTACTACAACATCGCGGACTTCTCGATCTGGGACTACTGCGGTGGCGTCGAGGACATCGCCGCGCGGCGGCTCAAGCTGATAGGCGATCCGCACACGCGCTATCGCGAAGACCCGGTACGCATGCTGCGCGCCGCGCGCTTCGAGGCGAAGCTGGGGTTCTCGCTCGACGGCGAGACCGGCACGGCCATCTCCGAGTTGCGTGAATTGTTAGGCAGCGTGCCGCCGGCGCGACTGTTCGACGAAACGCTGAAACTGTTCCTGACCGGCCATGGCGCGATGAGCCTGGTGGTCCTGCGCCGCCATGGGTTGCTGGGCGAGCTGTTGCCCACGGTGGCCAGCTATCTCGACCGCCATCCGAATGGCGCAGTCGCGCGCCTGCTCCAGCAGGGGCTGGTCAACACGGACCAACGCGTCGCCGCGGGCAAGCCCGTGACGCCGACCTTCCTGTTCGCGCTGCTGCTGTACGGACCGTTCGCGGAGATCATCGAAAAGCAGCCGCAGGAAAAGTGGCACGACATCGGCACCATTGTTGATGCCGTGGACCGTGCGGCGCGCGCCGCGCAGGGCCGCATCTCCATTCCGAAACGTTTCTCGCTCGGCGTACGCGAGATGTTTGCCGCGCAGCCGCGGCTCGAGCAGCCGCGCGGCCGCCGCGCATTGCGCATGCTCGAGCAACCGCGCTTCCGCGCCGGTTTCGATCTGCTGCTGCTGCGTGCGGATATGGGGCTCGCGTCTCCCGAGCTGGCCGCCTGGTGGACGAAGATCCAGGAAGTGTCGCAGGCGGATCGCGATCGCATGGCCGATTCGCTCGGCGGCGGCCCGGTGCGCCCGGCTGGCGAAAGCGGCGCCGCACGCCGCGGCCCGCGCCGCCGGCGGCGCCGTGGACGAGGAAACGCGCCTGCGGCCTCATGAACGCCGCGGTCGACCTCGTCAACACGCACTCGCGCTGGTTGCCGGCCTACGTGGGAGTGGGCAGCAATCTGGCCGGCCCGGAAGTACAGGTCCGCCGCGCCCTCGACGCGCTCGCGCGCCTGCCCGGCACCCGCCTGGTAGTCAGCTCGCCGCTGTATCGCACGCAGCCGCTGGGCGCGGTGGTGCAACCGGCGTTCGTCAACGCCGTTGCGGGTCTGTTGACCCAATCGAACCCGGATGAGCTACTGAGGCAATTGCGCGCGCTCGAGCGCGAGCTCGGCCGCGAACCGCCGCGCGAGCGCTGGGGACCGCGCCTCATCGACCTCGATCTGCTGGTGGTGGCGCGCGAAACGCGCGCCACGGCGGCGCTCACGCTGCCGCATCCGGGTATCGCGGAGCGCGACTTCGTGCTCTATCCACTGGCCGACATCGCACCGGATCTCGAGGTGCCAGGCGCAGGACGCGTCGCCGATCTCAAGGCGCGCGTCGCGAACCGCGGCATCGCCCGACTGTGAGCACGCCGGAAGCCGAAAATCCGGCGAGCGAAGCCGCGGCGAATCCGGCGCTGCCGCGCTCGATCACGCCCGATGCGCCGGCGCAGCGCTACATCGTGGTCGAAGGTCCGATCGGCGTCGGCAAGACTTCGCTGGCGCGCCGGCTGGCCGAGACCCTCGAGGCCGAGCTCGTGCTCGAGCAGGACGCCCAGAATCCCTTTCTCGAGCGCTTCTACAAGAATCCGAAAGCCGGGGCGCTGCCCGCGCAGCTGTTTTTTCTCTTCCAGCGTGCGCAGCAGCTCGGCACGCTCAAGCAACAGGACCTGTTCGCGCCGCGGCGCGTCGCCGACTATCTATTCGAAAAGGATCGCCTGTTCGCCGGTCTCACGCTCGACCAGGCGGAGATGACGCTGTACGAACAGGTGGCGTCGCGCCTCGCGGTCGATCCGCCCAAGCCCGACCTGGTGGTCTACCTGCAGGCACCGGTCGAGACGCTGCTGCAGCGGATCGCCAGGCGCGGCATTTCCTATGAAACCAGTATCGACGCTGCCTATCTCACGCGCCTGAATGACGCGTATGCGCGCTTCTTTCACGAATACGACCGCGCGCCGCTCTTGATTGTGAACGCCGCGAGCATAGATCCCGTGCAGAACCAGGCGGACTTCGAAGAGTTGGTGGGTGCCATCCGGCGCATGAAGAAGGGCCGCATGTATTACAACCCGCTGCGTCACGGTACTATTTGACGCTTGCAAGGATCGAGGGGTTATTAGCCGATGTACACGCATCTCGAGCAGCGCGATTCCACGCGGCCGCCGGTCACGCTCGGCACGCTCGACCGCATGAAGCGCGAGGGCGAGAAGATCGCCAGCATCACGTGCTATGACGCGAGCTTCGCGGTCCTGGTCGACAATGCCGACGCGGACCTGGTGCTCGTGGGCGACTCGCTCGGCATGGTGCTGCAGGGCCACGACACGACCGTGCCCGTGACGATGAACGACATCGTCTATCACTGCAAAGCCGTCGCGCGCGGACTGCATCGTCCGTTCCTGGTCGCGGACCTGCCGTTCGCGAGCTATCCGACCGCCGAGATCGCGCTGGCGAATTCCGTGCGCCTGATGCAGGAAGGCGGCGCGGAAATGGTGAAACTCGAGAGCGGCCTGGGGCAGCTCGAGATCGTCGAGTTCCTCGCCCAGCACGACATCGCCGTGTGTGCGCACCTGGGCCTGAAACCGCAGTCGGTACACAAGACCGGCGGATTTCGCGTGCAAGGCCGCGACGACGCCGCGGCACAGCGCATGCTCGACCAGGCCAAGTCGCTCGAATCCGCCGGCGCCGACATCGTGCTGCTGGAATGCATTCCATCCGAGCTCGGCAAGGCGATCACCGCCGCGCTGCACGTACCCGTCATCGGTATCGGCGCGGGCCCGGATACCGACGGGCAGATCCTGGTGCTCTACGACGTGCTCGACATCACCTCCGGCCGCAAGCCGCGCTTCGTCAGGAATTTCATGGACGGCGCCAGTTCGAATCTCGACGCGTTGCAGCGCTACGTACACGCGGTGAAGCAGAAGAACTACCCCGCGCCCGAGCACGAATTCCACGCGTGATCACCGTTGCGACGATAGCCGCGGTGCGCGAACACGTGGAGCGCTGGCACGATGCCGGGGAGCGCGTGGTGTTCGTGCCCACCATGGGCAATCTGCACGCGGGTCACGTGAGCCTGATCGAGGCGGCACGCAGGCACGGCAAGCGTTTCGTCGCGAGCATCTTCGTGAACCCGATGCAGTTCGGGCCGAACGAGGATTTCGCGCACTATCCACGCACGCCGACCAACGATGCGCAAATGCTGGAGCGTGCGGGCTGCGATCTCATGTTCATGCCCGAAGTCGGCGAGATCTATCCCAACGGTGCCGACCAGGCGACGCGTGTGGAAGTGCCGGGCATCTCCAGCATCCTGTGCGGTGAGTTTCGTCCCGGACATTTCGAAGGCGTGGCGACCATCGTGGCCAAGTTGTTCCACATCGTCGATCCGGACGTCGCAGTCTTCGGCGAGAAGGACTTCCAGCAGCTCACCGTGATCCGCCGCATGGTCGCGGATCTGTGCCTGCGCGTTGAGATCGTCGGCGCACCGACGGTGCGCGAAGCGGACGGGCTCGCCATGAGCTCGCGCAATCAATACCTGGACGAGGCGCAGCGCAAGGTGGCCCCGACTATCTACCGGCAGCTGCAACAGGCGGTGGCGGCGCTCAAGGCCGGCGTGCGGGATTTCGCGCGCATCGAGACTGCCGGCATCGCCGCGCTCAACGACGCGGGCTTCCGCACCGACTACTTCAAGGTGCGCGACGCGCAGTCGCTGGCGCAGGCGCAGGCTGACACGCAGCACTTCGCGGTGCTGACCGCTGCGCGCCTCGGCAAGGCGCGGCTCATCGACAACGTGCAGTATTCGGCCGGCTGACCCGCAAGTGCCTTCAGGCGGCTGCGCGGCGGCGCGCCTGTTCCGACAACGCCCATTCGACGTGCTCGCGCACCAGCGCGGACGCATCGTCGCGCCGTGCGCGTAGCGCGCCCGTCGTCTCTTCGCTGACGGGCGCGTTGCCCAGCGCCACGGCGATGTTGCGCAGCCAGCGTTCATAGCCGATGCGCCGGATTGCCGACCCTTCGGTGCGCGCCAGAAATTCCGCTTCCGTCCAGGCGAACAGTTCGCTGAGACGCGACTTGTCGAGGCGATGCCGGGTCTTGAAATCCGGGTGCGCCGCGGCGCGCGCGAACTTGTTCCACGGGCACGCGAGCTGGCAGTCATCGCAGCCGTAGATCCGGTTGCCCAGCATGCGGCGCAGTTCCACGGGAATCGCACCGTGCAGTTCGATCGTCAGATAGGAAATGCAGCGCCGTGCATCGAGCTCCCGCGGCGCGGTGATGGCGCCGGTCGGGCAGACGGGAATGCAGGCGGAGCAGGTGCCGCAGTGCGCGCTCACCGGTTCATCCACCGGCAGCGGCAGGTCGGTGAGGATTTCGCCGATGAAGAAGTACGAGCCCGCATCGCGCGCGATGAGATTGGTGTGTTTGCCTATCCACCCGAGACCGGCCTTGCGCGCCAGGGCCTTCTCGAGCACCGGCCCGGTGTCGACGAACACGCGGTAACCCATGGCGCCGATCTGCTCGACGATGTCGTCGGCCAGGCCCTGCAGCGCGTTGCGCAGCACCTTGTGATAGTCGCGGCCCAGTGCATAGCGCGACACATAGCCGGCATTCGGGTCCTGCAGCGCCTCGTCGGCATCGCGGGCCTCGTCGGGCCAGTAGTTCATGCGCGCCGACAGCACGCGCACGGTACCGGGGATCAGCTCCTGCGGGCGCGTGCGCCGCGTGCCGTGTCTCGCCATGTAGTCCATCTCGCCGTGGCGCCCGAGCCCAAGCCAGTTCGCCAGATGCGAAGCATCGACGTCGAGCGCCACGTCGCTGACGCCGAGTGCGTCGAAGCCGCGCGCGCGGGCGAGCGCGGACAAGGAGGTTTTCAATGCCGCCAGTTTGTTTGCGGGCGGGTCACTGGCGGGAGCGGCGATTTGAGGGGACAGGTTCATGCGGCGCGGTCAGTATAATTCGCGCCATGAACCGGCCGACCGCCATTTATTCCGCCGCGCAGGTGCGTGCGCTCGACGCCTGGGAAGTCGAAAAGCGCCGCGTACCCGCCTTCACGCTGATGACGCGCGCTGCCGAAGGCGCGCTCAAACTGCTGCGCGCACGCTGGCCACAGGCCAGGCGGGTCGCCGTGGTCTGCGGCGCCGGCAACAACGGCGGCGATGGCTATGTGCTCGCGCGCCTGGCGCAGGCGGCGGGCCTGGAAGCGCTGGTGCTGGCGGCCACCCCGCCCGAAAAGCTGACCGGCGACGCGCGGCGCGCGCAGGAAGAATGGCTGGCCGCGGGCGGCCATGCGCATCCGTTCGTCGCCGACGCCTTGTCGGGCAGCGACGTGATCGTCGACGGGTTGTTAGGCATCGGATTGAAAGGGCCGCCGCGCCCGGAATCGGTCGCGGTGATCCGCGCGATCAATACCGCGCAGCGCCCGGTGCTGGCGCTCGACATTCCGTCCGGCGTCGACGCGGATACCGGCGCCGTGCACGAGGCCGCAGTGCGCGCGGAGATGACGCTGAGTTTCGTCGGTTTCAAGTCCGGATTGTTCCTGGGCAGCGGTCCCGAATACGCGGGCGTGGTCCTGCTGGACGATCTCGGCGTGGTTGCCCCGGCTCAGCCGCAGTTCGCGCCGCTGCTGCGGCGGATCGACGAGGCGGAAATCGGCGCCAGCCTGCCGCGCCGCCACCGCGAAGCGCACAAGGGTACGAACGGACGCGTGCTGATCGTGGGCGGGGGCAGCGGCATGCCCGGTGCGCTGCGCCTGGCGGGCGCCGCCTGCCTGCGCGCGGGGGCCGGTCTCGTGAGCGTCGCGGGCGCCACGGAGAACCTGGTCGCAGTCACGGCGCACGATCCCGAACTCATCTATCTACCAACTTCCGCCGCGACCAGCCTCGATGAGGCGATGCGCGCCAGCGACGTGCTCGCGATCGGTCCGGGCCTCGGGCTCGGTGACTGGGCGCAGCGCCTGTGGGCACAGGCGCTGCGCGCGGAAGGATTGCCGGTGGTCGTCGACGCCGACGCGCTCAACCTGCTGGCGTTGAGTCCCGTCAAACTACCGGCCGACTGGATCATCACGCCGCATCCGGGCGAGGCGGCCCGCTTGTTGGGCGTGCAGATTCCCGAGGTGCAGCGCGATCGGCTGGGCGCGGTGCGCGAACTCGCGTCGTGTTACGGCGCGGTAGCCGTGTTGAAGGGGGCGGGCACCCTGGTCGCGAGTGGCGCCGGCGCCGAGGCGGAAGTGTTCGTCTGCGAGCGCGGCAATCCCGGGATGGCGACGGCCGGCATGGGCGATGTGTTGACCGGGATCATCGCCGGGCTGCGCGCGCAGATTCCCGACAGCAAGCGGGCCGCGCGACTCGGCGTGCTGGTGCACGCGCTGGCGGGTGACTCGGCCGCGCAGGGCGGGCAGCGCGGGCTCACCGCCAGCGATGTCATCGCCGAGCTGCGCGGCTGGGTCAATCCGTGATTCCAGCCGTCTGGCACACGCGCAGCGGCGAGGAGACCGAGGCGCTGGGCGCCCATCAACTCGGCGTCGCGCCGGCGCCGGGCACTCCCTGCCGGATCATCGAGCTCGCCGGTGAACTCGGTTCAGGCAAGTCCACGTTCGCGCGCGGCGTGCTGCGGGCGCTGGGCGTCCTGGGTCCTATCAAAAGCCCCAGTTACACGCTGCTCGAGACCTACGAACCGCCCGGTGTGCACGTCGTCCACCTCGACCTGTACCGCCTCAACGACCCGGACGAATTGGAGCATCTCGGCCTCGCCGACTACCACCGGGGGGGATTTCTCTGGCTGGTGGAGTGGCCGGAACGGGGTGCCGGGAGACTGCCGGCGCCGGACCTGCGTTTCGAGTTTTCGATCGGTGCGGAAGGGCACCGAATCGAGAGGATTGAAACTTTTAAGCCGAATAAGTAAATTGCACCGCAGATCAGTCGTTGAACTCCATGATGGAGAAGGGTTTTTGGGGAGTTTTTTGGGGACGAAACTTCACTCCCGCCTGGCACTGCTCGCAATCCTTGCGGGAGTTTCCGGGAGCCTCGTCGCCGCTGAGGTTCGCGCCGTGCGCGTGGCGGCCACTGAATCCGGGACCCGCGTCGTGCTCGACCTGTCCGGTCCCGTCAGCAGCAAGGCATTCTTGTTAGACAACCCCGCGCGCGTCGTGCTCGACGTGGCGAAGTCCTCGCTGCGCACCAAACTTCCCACGCCCGAAGGCGCGGTGACCGCGCTGCGCTCGGGCAAGCTGCCGCACAACGGTCTGCGCCTGGTGTTCGAAGTGAGAGGCCCCGTGACCATCGACACGTCGGCCGCTGCCCCCGCGGGCGATGCGGGACATCGATTGATTCTCGACATCGCAGGCGTTGGCGCCGCGAGAGTCGTCTCGGTGACGCCGGTGGCGTCCGTCGCTCCCATCGCGATCCGGCCCGCGCACGCGCCGACTGAATCCGGCCGTGACATCATCATCGCGGTGGATGCGGGTCACGGTGGCGTCGATCCGGGAGCGTCGGGCCGGCGCGGCACGCGCGAGAAAGATGTCGTGCTGGAAGTCGCGAAGGCACTGGCGGCGCGCATCAACGAAGAACCCGGCATGAAAGCCGTGCTCACGCGCGATGGCGACTATTTCATCACGCTGCAGGAACGCAGCAAACGCGCGCGGCGCGCCAAGGCCGACTTGTTTGTCTCCGTCCACGCCGATGCGATCGCGAACCCGGATGTGTCCGGCTCGTCGGTCTACGTGCTTTCGGACCGCGGCGCCTCGAGTGAAGCGGCGCGCTGGCTGGCCGAACGCGAAAACGCGGCGGACCTGAAGGGTGGCGTCAAACTCGACGACAAGGATCCGGTGCTCGCGAACGTATTGATGGACCTTTCGCAGACCGCGAGTATCTCGGCGAGCATGGTGGCGGCCGACAACGTGTTGAAGTCGCTGGACCGCATCGGCGAAGTGCGCAAGCCGCGCGTGCAGCAGGCGGGCTTCGTCGTCCTCAAATCGCCGGATGTGCCGTCGATGCTGATCGAGACCGCGTTCATCTCCAATCGCGAGGACGAGCGCAAGCTCACGACGCCCGCGCACCGCATCAAGCTCGCGAACGCCATCTTCGTGGGAATAGAGCAGTACTTTCAGGGCAATGCGCCCGACGGTACGCGGCTCGCGGCGGCGCGGCGCAATGCCGGCACCGGCTCCTCGCTCGAACTGCGTTGACGAAGAATGGGGTCAGGCCCCATTTCCTAGCAAAAGGGGCCAGACCTCCTTTGCCGCAACTTTTCCCAATCGAGGTCAGGCCCCTTTTGCCAGCAAATGGGGCCTGACCCCACGGTAAACTGCGCGGCCTGACAAGGGCCGCCATGACCATCCGTATTCTCGAAAGTCACCTCATCGACCAGATCGCCGCCGGCGAGGTCATCGAGCGTCCGGCTTCCATCGTCAAGGAGCTCATCGAGAACAGTCTCGACGCCGGCGCGCGCAGCGTCGAGGTTGAGATCGAAGCGGGCGGGGTACGTCTCACGCGCGTGCGCGACGACGGCCTCGGCATCCCGGCCGATGAGCTCAAGCTCGCCTTGTCGCGGCACGCCACCAGCAAGATTTCGAACGCGGACGACCTGGCAGAAATCATGACGCTGGGATTTCGCGGCGAAGCACTGCCGTCGATCGCCTCGGTGTCGCGTTTTGAAATCACCTCGCGACATGTCGATGCCGAACGCGCCGCCAGCGTGAGCGTCGACGCGGGCACGGTGGGCGATGCCGTGCCGGCCGCGCATCCGCCGGGCACCACCATCGAAGTGCGCGACCTGTTCTACAACCTGCCGGCGCGCCGCAAATTCCTGCGCAGCGAAGTCACCGAGCAGGGTCACATCGTGCGACTGGTCGAACGGCTCGCGCTGTCGCGCAGCGACGTCGCGTTCCGCCTGCGCAGCGGCTCGCGCACCTTGTTAGACGCACCGGCGCTGCGCGCAGAGGCAGAAGCGGCAGACCGCATCGGCCGAATCGTTGGCCATGAGTTCGTCGAGCGTTCGCTCGCGCTCGAACATTCGGCGGGTCCGGTGCGCATCTCGGGCTGGATCGGTACGCCGTCGGCGGCGCGCGCCACGGGCGATATGCAGTTCTGGTTCGTGAACGGACGCGCGGTGCGCGATCGCCTGCTGATGAACGCGGTGCGGCTGGGTTATCGCGATGTGTTGTACGGCGGCCGGCAGCCGGCGTACGTGTTGTACCTCGAGATCGATCCGAAGCTCGTTGACGTCAACGCGCATCCGCAGAAACTCGAAGTGCGGTTCCGCGACAGCCGGCAGATCCACGACTTCGTGTTCCGGGCGGTGGAGCGCAAGCTCGCGGGCACCAAACCCGGCGTAAGCGTCGTGGCACCCGCATTCACGAACGGACACTACTCGCAGGGCTTGCCGCTGCGCGCCGCGGACGGCGGGCTGCCAGGCGTGTGGGCGGTGGCCGAGATGCTGCGCGGCGGTACCAGTGAGATTCCGCCTGGCGAGATTCCCCATGGCGAGATCCCTTACGACGCGCAAGCCGGCGCGGTGGAGCAGGGCGGGTATCCGCTCGGCGAAGCGCTGGCGCAGATCCACGGGATCTACATCCTGGCTGAAAACGACCACGGACTGGTGCTGGTCGACATGCACGCCGCGCACGAGCGCGTGCTGTACGAAAAGATGAAGGCGAGCCAGGGCGCGGCCGCGACGCAGCTGCTGCTGGCCCCGATTTCGGTCGAGCTCAAGGTCGATGAACTCGACGCGCTGCTCGCCAATCGCGACGAATGGCAGGCGGCGGGATTCGATCTCGAACGTCTCGGGCCGCAGACACTGGTCGTGCGCTCGGTGCCGGCGCTGTTGCCGCGCGCGGACATAGCCGCACTGGTGCGCGATGTGGTCGGCGACGTGACGACGGATGGCGCCTCGCATCACCTCGATGGCGCCACCGACCGGTTGTTAGGCACGATCGCGTGTCGTTCTGCCATCCATGCACACCGGCGGCTCACGCTTGCCGAGATGAATGCGTTGCTGCGGCAGATGGAGCAGACGCCGCGCGCCGATCAGTGCAATCACGGCCGTCCGACCTGGACGCAGGTGACGTTGCAGGAACTGGATCGCATGTTTCTGCGTGGCCGCTAGTACCGGCGTGCGGCCCATCGCGGTCCTGACCGGCCCCACCGGCGCGGGCAAGACCGACTTCGCGCTGCGCCTGGCGCGCGAATTTCCCCTCGAGATAGTTAGCGTCGATTCGGCACAGGTGTATCGCGGGCTCGACATTGGCAGCGCGAAGCCGGACGCCGCGGTGCGCGCCTCGGTGCCGCATCACCTGGTCGACCTGGTTGATCCGGCGGAAAGCTATTCGGCCGGACAATTCGTGCGTGACGCCGCCGACGCCATCGCCGACATCGAAGGCCGTGGACGCGTGCCGCTGCTGGTGGGCGGCACCATGCTCTACCTGCGCGCGCTCATTGGTGGCCTGGCAACGCTGCCGCAGGGCAGCGCGCAGTTCCGCGCCACGCTCGATGCCGAAGCCGCGCAAATGGGATGGCCTGCCCTGCATCGACGCCTGGCAGAAGTCGACGCGACGGCGGCGGCGCGCATTCATCCCAACGATGCACAGCGCATCCAGCGCGCGCTCGAAGTTCACGCTGCCACGGGGGTACCGATTTCCGCGCTGCAGTCGCGCTCGAGTTCACCGCTGCAGCGCGATTTCGTGTGCGTGGCGCTGATTCCGCTGCAGCGCGCGCGCCTGCATGCGGCGCTCGCGCAGCGCTTCGCGGCCATGATGGCCGCTGGCCTGCTGGATGAAGTGCGTGGTCTGTACCAACGCGGCGATCTGAACGCGGACAAACCGGCGCTGCGCGCGGTGGGATACCGGCAGCTGTGGTCGCACCTGGCTGGCAGCTACTCGCTAGATGTCGCAAGCGAACGCGCCGTGGCGGCCACGCGCCAGCTGGCGAAAAGGCAACTGACATGGCTGCGTGCGATGCCAAACACCAAGGTCTTCGATCCCTATGATGCGCAAAGCTTTGTAGGCATACGTGAATCCCTGATTGCCTCTTTTGGGGGAGCCTGAGCGCGTTGCCGGTCGGGACCCGCGTGTTATATTCCAACGCGTCCGCTTGCTTGGAAAATAAGGAGAACATCATGGCCAAGGGCCAGTCACTGCAGGACCCGTTTCTGAATACTCTGCGCAAGGAACGAATCCCGGTGTCGATCTATCTGGTGAATGGAATCAAGCTGCAAGGCCAGATCGATTCGTTTGATCAGTTCGTCGTACTACTCAAGAACAGCGTGAGCCAGATGGTTTACAAACACGCGATTTCGACAGTTGTCCCGGCGCGCAACGTGCGCATTACCAACGAAGACGGAACGACGATCGAGGCGGTTGCCGGCGAGTGATCGTTCACGCACGCTCGTTTCCCGCTTTCTCGAGAATTCATTTTGTTTGAGCGACCACGCGCAGGTGAGCGGGCCGTGCTCGTGCGCCTTGGCATAGGCGCACCCGCCGATCCCGAAGACCTGCTGGAATTCCAACAGCTCGCGCGCTCTGCGGGAGCGACGCCGGTCGCCCAGATTTCGGGCCGGCGCGATCGACCCGATCCGCGCTTCTTCGTCGGCAGCGGCAAGGCCGATGAAATCAAGAACACGGCAATCGAACACAACGCCGAGCTGGTGTTGTTCGATCATCCGCTGTCACCTTCCCAGGAACGCAATCTCGAGAAGCTCATCGAGAAGCGCGTGCTCGATCGCTCGGGCCTGATCCTCGACATCTTCGCGCAGCGTGCGCGCAGCCACGAAGGCAAGCTCGAAGTGGAGCTCGCGCAGCTCAAACACATTGCCTCGCGCCTGGTGCGCGGCTGGACGCACCTCGAGCGCCAGGGCGGTGGTGGCATCGGCAATCGAGGTCCCGGCGAAACGCAGCTGGAGACCGACCGGCGTTTGCTCGGCAAGCGCGTCAAGACGTTGACGGCGCGCCTCGAGAAGCTCAAACAACAGCGCGAAACCGGCCGCCAGCAGCGCGCCGAAATTCCGATTCCCTCGCTGGCCCTGGTGGGCTACACCAACGCCGGCAAGTCGACCTTGTTTCGGGCGTTGACAGGTGCGGATGCGTATATCGCGGACCAGCTGTTCGCGACGCTCGATCCGACCGTGCGCAGCATCGTGCTGCCGGGCAATACCAAGGTCGTGGTCGCCGACACCGTGGGCTTCATCCGCGAGCTGCCACACGAGCTGGTGGCGGCCTTCCAGTCCACGCTCACCGAGGCACGCGAGGCCACGCTGCTGCTGCACGTGGTGGATGTCAGTGACCCCAGGCGCGAAGAACACATCGATGAGGTCAACCGCGTGCTGACCGACATCGGCGCCGGCGATCTGCCGCAGATCCTGGTGTTCAACAAGATCGACCGCATCGAGTCGCCAGCGCATGCCGATCGCGATGAAAACGGCCGCGTGAGCCATGTGTGGATATCGGCCGCCAGGGCGCACGGCCTCGAGTTGCTGCGCGATTGCGTAACCGAACGCCTGGCGCGCGTGGCGCGCCGTGCGACGCTGCGCCTGCCGGTCTCGGGCGGTGAGGTCCGGGCACGGCTCTATGCCGCCAGCCTGGTGCTGGCCGAGCGCATCGCCGATGACGGCGCCTTCGAAATCGACACTGAACTCTCCGAGGTCGAGCTGCTCAAATGGGCGCGGGAGCCCGGTGTTGAAGTCCTGACTCTCGCGGACGACTCAACTTGTATGGCCGAAGGTGCCTACCTACAATCGTCGCCCGCCCAGCGAAGCTCCTGAACATGGCCTGGAATCAACCCGGAAACTCGACCAACAACCCCTGGGGCAAGAAGCCTTCCCCCGGCGGCGGCGACCTCGATCAGGCCTTCAAGGACTGGCAGAAGCGCATCGAATCCCTGTTTGGCGGCGGTGGCGGCGGGCGGTCTTCGACGCCGTTGCTCATCCTGGTCATCATCCTGATCGCTGCGTGGATGTCGACCGGCTTCTACCAGATCAAGACGGGCGAGCAGGGCGTCGTGCAGCGCTTCGGCCGGCACGTGGAAACCGTCGGCGACGGCCTCGGCTGGCGGCTGCCCTGGCCCATCGAAACGGTCACCAAGGTCAACGTCCAGAACGTCGCGACCACCTCCTACAAGTCGCGCGTGCTGACGGCCGAGCCGAACATGGTCGAACTGCAGGTCGCCGTGCAATACCGCATCAAGGACGCCGAAGACTATCTATTCAAGGTGCGCGAGCCGAAGGACACCTTGTCCGAAGTGAGCGAGAGCGCCATCCGCGAAGTGGTCGGTCGCAGCGACCAGCAGGCCATCCTCGAGGCGGGCCGCCTCAAGATCGCCGAAGACACGCGCGACATCATGCAGCGCACGCTCGATCAGTACGGCGCCGGCATCGAGGTGCGCAAGGTGAACATCACCGACGTGCAGGTGCCCGAGGCCGTGCAGCAGGCGCAGCGCGATTCGGTGAAGGCCAAGGCGGATCGCGAGCGTGCCATCAAGGAAGCGCAGGCGATCGCCAACGGCATCATCCCGCAGTCCGAGGGCCGCGCCGCGCGCGAAATGCAGGAAGCGCAGGCCTACAAGTCGCAGGTCGTGCAGATCGCGACCGGCGAAGCCTCCCGCTTCAGCCAGCTGCTGACCGCCTATGAAAAGGCGCCGAACGTGACGCGCGAGCGCATGTACATCGAATCCATCGAGAATGTATTGAGCCGCACGCGCAAAGTGGTGGTCGATTCCAAATCGAGCACCGGGAACATGCTCTACCTGCCGCTGGACAAGCTCATCGAGCGCGGCCGCGATGCCGACGGCAACCCGACCACCGTCCGCCCGTCAGTGACGGTCGAACCTGAAGCATCGACGAGCTCCGATCCACGGCAGCGGGTGGAACGCTAATGGCCGCACGCATTCTGCCGGTGTTGATCCTCATCCTCGCAACCGTGCTGGTTCTCGGTACGTCCACTTTCATGGTGCGCGAGCAGGAACTCGCATTGCGGGTACGGTTGTCGGCCATCGTCGAGTCCGACTACAAGCCGGGCCTGCATTTCAAGATTCCATTCATGGAAGACGTGGTCAAGTTCGACCGGCGCGTGCTCACGCGCAAGTTCGACGGCGAACAATTCCTGACCAGCGAGAGCCAGGGCCTGACCGTCGACTACTACATCAAGTGGCAGATCTTCGACCCGGCGCAGTTCTACCAGGCGACTGCAGGCGACGAAGGCCAAGCCGCTATTCTCGTTGGCGACAACATCCAGGACGGCATCAAGAATGCCGTCGCGGGCCGCACGCTCAAGGAGATCGTCACCTCGGATCGCCAGAAGATCACCGGTGACTTCCAGGAAGTGTCGCGCACCGCGCTGCAGAAACTCGGCATCCAGCTCATCGACGTGCGCGTGCAGCGCATCGATCTGCAGGAAGACGTCGCATCGCGCGTCTACGAGAGCATGAAGCAGAGCTTCGAGGGCATCGCGCGTACGCAGCGCGGCGAAGGCGAGCGCGAGTCGCAGATCATCCGTTCGGAGGCTGAACGCCGCAGTATCGAGATCTTCGCGAAGGCCCAATCCGATGCGCAGGGCATTCGCGGCGAGGGCGATTCGACGGCGGCGGCAATCTACGCCGAGGCCTACAACCGCAATCCAGAGTTTTATTCTTTCTATCGCAGCCTGCAGGCGTATCGGAACTCTTTCGGCAAGGACCGCGACGTGCTGGTCGTCTCGCCGGACAGCGAGTTCTTCCGATACATGAACAGCTCGACGCCGAAACGGCGCTGACACCACCCACCTTCGCACTCTCTTTCGTAACGATACTCGTCGTGAAACGCGGCACACATTGAGCATGGGCAAATTCGTCATCATCATCGGCACCCAGTGGGGTGATGAAGGTAAAGGCAAGGTCGTCGACCTGCTCACGGAGCGCGCCGCGGCGGTGGCGCGGTTCCAGGGTGGCCACAATGCCGGCCACACGCTGGTGATCGACGGCAAGAAGACGGTGCTGTCGCTGATTCCTTCGGGAATCCTGCACAAGCAGGTCTTGTGCCTGATCGGCAACGGTGTGGTGTTGTCGCTGGAAGCCCTGTTCCGCGAATCGCAGACATTGATCGACACGGGCGTGGACGTGTTCCCGCGCCTGCGCGTGTCGCCCAACTGCCCGCTGATCCTGCCGTCGCATGTCGCGCTCGACAAGGCGCGTGAAGCGGCGCGCGGCGCCAACGCGATCGGCACGACCGGCCGCGGCATCGGACCTGCGTACGAAGACAAGGTCGCGCGGCGCGCGGTGCGCGTCCAGGATCTGTTCCAGCGCGAAAAATTCGCCGCCAAGCTCGGCGAGATTCTCGACTTCCACAATTTCGTGCTGCAGCACTACTTCAAGCAGCCGGCGGTCGATTTCCAGAAGACGCTCGACGAGCAGCTGTCCTATGCGGACCGCGTGCGACCGCTGGTCACCGACATCACGCTGGCACTGGCGAATCTGCGCAAGGTCAATGCGGATGTGATGTTCGAAGGCGCGCAGGGCGCGATGCTCGACGTCGATCACGGCACCTACCCGTTCGTCACCTCGAGCAACACCACGGCGGGTTTTGCCGGCACGGGCACCGGCATCGGGCCGCGCTCGTTCGACTACGTGCTCGGCATCGTGAAGGCGTACACCACGCGCGTCGGCGCGGGGCCGTTTCCCACCGAACTGTTCGATGAATACGGCGAACACCTGTCGCGCGTCGGCCATGAATTCGGCGCGGTCACCGGCCGCAAGCGCCGCTGCGGCTGGTTCGATGCGGTGGCGCTGCGCCGCTCGATCATCCACTCGAGCGTGTCGGGACTTTGCCTGACCAAGCTCGACGTGCTCGATGGCCTCGACAGCCTGCAGATCTGCGTGGGCTACAAGTCTGCCGGCGGGGTTTCCGAACAGCCGCCCCTGTTTGCGGACGCATTCGCCGACGTCGAGCCGGTATACGAAGAGATGCCGGGGTGGAAGGAATCTACGATCGGAGTGACTTCATACCAGGGTCTGCCCCCGGCGGCGCGCGCCTATCTCGAGCGCCTGCAGGAATTGGCGGGGGTGCCGATCGATATCATTTCGACGGGGCCGGATCGCGATCAGACCATTGTCCTTCGGCATCCGTTCGATTAGGCGGTTGTGTAAGATGAGGAATGGCGCGGGTCCGGCCATCGCCCGCGCACGAGGTGCTTTCTCCAGCGGCGGGTGTTCTGGGCGGTATCGCCAGTTCGCTGGCCGCCGCCGTCGTTTCGACATCGGGTTGTCGCAAGACCAGCCGCAGCGCACGGAGCGAGGTAACGCTCGGCGGCTTTGTGGCCGCTGACATTGCGATCCCGCCGCTTCCGAAGCGCACCTCGTACGCAGACGCTGGCCGGACTCGTATCGTCGCGCTCTCACACTTCCGCCTCGTCGGTGTGTGTTAAGAAAAATCCCAGGATAAAGAGCAAGAGGCGTAGGGGGCGAAATCGGCGCTGGGGTACGAGTTGGCGTAGGCGCACTCCGACACGCATTTTCGCCAAACGCTACTTGCGCGAAAATACTCACGGCTAACTACCCGAAATCGGCGGGTCGGCGGGGCTCGCGGTTCTTATACTGGACGGATGATGCAACTTGCGGCGCACGACGCGGCGGCGGTGCACGCCGTGCCGCTCCCGGTCAATCCCTGGTGTCTGTTTCTCGACGTGGATGGCACGCTGCTTGAACTCGCTGCCACCCCGACTGCGGTGGTCGTCCAGCCCGGGCTGTTCGACCTGCTCGCGCGCCTGCGTGAGGCCGCAGCAGGCGCACTGGCACTGATCAGCGGCCGCACGATCGTCGATCTCGATCGCCTGTTCGGTGCGCTCCATTTACCCTGCGCAGGCCTGCATGGTGGCGAGCGGCGCAGTGCGAGTGGCGAAACCTACGTCGCGGATATCGTTCACGCGCAGCTTGCCGAGGTGCGCGAGGGGTTGTACGAACTCGTTGCGCGTCACAAAGGCCTGCTGCTCGAAGACAAGGGCGCGGCCCTCGCGCTGCATTTCCAGGGCGCGCGCGAGCTCGAGCATCAGCTGCGTGCCGAAGTCGCGGTGCTGGCAGCGCCGTTGGTTCCGACCTACGCGCTACTCGACGGGCACGCGGTCATCGAGATCAAACCGGCGGTGTACACCAAGGACAGCGCCGTGGGCGCCTTCATGCGCGAGGCGCCGTTCACGGGGCGCATGCCGATCTTCATCGGCGATGACCAGACCGACTACGGCGGGTTCGATGCCGCGCGCCGCGAAGGTGGGCTGGCGATTGCCGTAGGCCCGCGTGTCACTTCCGAGTGGTGGTTACCCGGGCCCGCGGCCGTGCATCACTGGCTCGAGCAATTGGCGGAGCGGCGGTGAATTACGGTGTCATCGGCAATTGCCAGGTGGCCGCGCTGATCGACGAGCAGGCGCGCATGATCTGGGCGTGTCTGCCGCGTCCCGACGGAGATCCGGTGTTCTCGGCCCTGCTGCAGAAGGAGGGCGGTGATTCGGACAAAGGCGTGTTCGCGATCGACATGATCGACCTCACTCGCTCCGAGCAGAGCTACCTGCGCAACTCCGCCATCATCGAGACCCGCCTTTACGACGCCCATGGCGGTGCACTGCGCATTCTCGATTTCGCGCCCCGATTTCGCAGCCGTGGCCGCGTTTTCAGGCCGATGATGTTCGTGCGCAGCGTGGAGCCGCTCGCCGGTCGGCCGACACTGCGCCTGCGGTTGCGTCCCACCGCGGGTTTCGGCGAACGCTGCGACGCCGGCATCTCGGGCAGTCATCACATCCGCTTCGCGGCCGATGGCCTGCATTATCGAGTGACGACCGACGCGTCGCTGGCCTCACTGCTGGAGAACCGTCCGGTCGTACTGGAGCAGCCGCTCAATTTCATCGTGGGGCCGGACGAGACCCTGCAGGAATCTCCGGCGGCACTGGCGCGCGAGTTCCTCGGCGCGACGCTGAGCTACTGGCAGGAATGGGTGCGGACACTGGCGGTGCCGGCGGACTGGCAGGACGCGGTCATTCGCTCTGCGATTACCCTGAAGCTGTGCACCTACGAGGACACGGGAGCGGTCCTGGCGGCGCTGACCACCTCCATCCCCGAGGCCGCGAACAGCACGCGCAACTGGGACTATCGGTATTGCTGGCTGCGCGACAGCTACTTCGTGGTCCAGACGCTCAACCGCCTCGGCGCGACGCGCACCATGGAGGCCTATCTACATTACATCGATCACATCATCGCCTCGTCGACCGCCGATCAGTTGCAGCCCCTGTACGGGATAACCGGCGATCCACGCGCGGAGGAGAAGATCGCGACCACCCTGTCGGGCTATCGCGGCATGGGGCCGGTACGGTTCGGAAATCTCGCCGCCGAACAGTTGCAGCACGATGTGTATGGCTCGGTCATCCTCGCGGCCACACAGCTGTTCTTCGATCACCGGCTGGTGCGCTCGGGCGACCAGACGCTGCTGGAGCGCTTGTACCGGCTCGGCCGACGTGCGGTCGCGACCTTCGAACAACCGGATGCGGGTCCGTGGGAATTTCGCGGCAAGCTCCAGCGGCACACGTTTTCCGCTGCGATCTCCTGGGCGGGCTGCGACCGGCTGGCGCGTATCGCAACGCGCGTAGGCGACGTGATCGCGGCACGTGAATGGCGGGCGCACGCCGATCGCATGCGCAAGGAAATACTCGAGGGTGCGTGGAGCGAGGAGCGCCAGGCATTTACATCGGCGTTCGGCAATCGCGACCTGGATGCGACCGCACTCCTGTTGCCCGAGCTCGGGCTGCTGCCCGCGACCGATCCACGCTTTCTGAAGACGCTCGAGCGCATCGAAGAAGAGCTGCGTGTCGGGGATCTGCTGTTCCGTTACAAGCACGCCGACGACTTCGGCAAACCGGAGAACGCCTTCACCGTCTGCGCATTCTGGTACGTCAACGCGCTGGCCGCGTCAGGCCGCATCGCCGAGGCGCGCGAACGCTTTTCGCGCCTGCTCGAGCTGCGCAATCCGCTCGGCCTGCTGTCCGAGGACATCACGCCCGCGAGTGGCGAGTTATGGGGCAATTTTCCGCAGACCTACAGCATGGTCGGCGTCATTGGCAGCGCGCTGCGCCTGTCGCGCAGTTGGGAGGAAATCGTATGAGCCGCCTCGTGGCCGTATCGAATCGAATCAGCGTGCCCAAGCGGGGCGCGGTCCCGGGCGGACTCGCCGTCGGATTGTTAGCCGCCATGCAGGCGCGGCGTGGCATGTGGTTCGGTTGGGACGGCGAAACCGCGGAGGTCGCCGCGTCCGAGCCTGCGATCGTGCGCAAGGACGGCGTGACGTTCGCATCGATCGATTTCGACCAGACCGAATACAAGGAGTTCTATCTTGGCTTCTGCAACGGCACCTTGTGGCCGCTGTTTCACTATTTCATCGACGGCTTCAAATACAACGACACGCAGTACGAAGCCTACCAGCGCATGAACCAGCGGTATGCGCGCGAGCTTCTGCCGCTGCTCGAACCCGACGACCTCATCTGGGTGCACGACTATCACCTGTTTCCGCTGGCGCAGAAGTTGCGCGAGGCGGGCGCCAATCAACCCATGGGCCTGTTTCTGCACATTCCGTTTCCGAACGTCGAGGTGTTGCGCGTATTGCCCGTGTACGCCGAGTTGCTGCAGGCCATGCTGGCCTACGACGTACTCGGATTTCAGACCGAGGCGGATCGCGAGGCGTTTCGCGGCGCCGTGGCCTCCGTCTGGGGGGCGCAGGCATTGACTCCGGGCTACACCGTCACGCTCGGCGGTCGGCGCGTGGTGACCGGCGTCTACCCGATTGGCGTCGACGTCAATGCCATCCAGCGCGAGGCCATCGACTCGCAGGGCACGGACGCTGTCAAACGCATGATCGCAGGCTTGTTAGGCCGGCGGCTCATGATCGGCGTCGACCGGCTCGACTACAGCAAGGGCCTGGTGGAGCGCTTCAAGGCATACGAGCGCTTTCTCGAGACGCACCCGGAAAACCAGAACCGGGTGAGCTTCCTGCAGATCGCGCCGCTGTCGCGCGCCGACGTGCGCGCGTACGCCGAAATCCGGCGCGAGCTCGAGCAGACCACGGGTCGCACCAACGGCCGCTTCGCCGACACCGACTGGACGCCCATTCGCTACCTCAACCGCAATTTCCCGCACGACGTGCTGATGGGCTTCATGCGCGCGGCGCTGATCGGCATCGTGACGCCGGTGCGCGACGGCATGAACCTGGTCGCCAAGGAGTTCATCGCCGCGCAGGACCCCGCCGATCCGGGCGTGCTGATTCTCTCCACGATGGCGGGCGCGGCGCGCGAGATGACCGCCGCGCTGATGGTGAATCCCTACGACTCGCGCGGCATGGCGCATGCGATCCAACAGGCTTTCAACATGCCGCTGTCGGAGCGCCGCGACCGGCACCAGGCAATGATCGAAGTGCTCGAGCGCAATTCCATCACCGCGTGGCATTCGAGTTTCGTCGCCACGCTCGAGTCCGTCGCGGGCCACGCCCCGAAACTCAAGCTCAGGGCCGGCTGAGCCAGCCGCCTTCGAATCCGGCGCGTTCGAGCCCGCGGCGCAGGTTCGGATCGCGCTTCATCACGCTCCAGATGAGCTCGCTGCGGTAATTCTCGATCATCGAAATGATCACGCCCTGGTCGATGCCGAGATAGTCGCTATCTACCCAGCCGACCCCGCGCACGCGCCGGCCGTGCCGCACCGGGATGTCGTAGTCGAAGCTGGGATTGAACGCGCCGACGAAGCCGTACTTACCGTAGATGTAGCGGCCATACCGGTCGTGCATGGCCTCGATCGCGGGCTCGACGATTTCGGGCGCGAACGGCAATGAACCCAGGACCGCATTCGGCGCGACCGTGCCGTCGTCGATGGTCTCGTACAGCCCGACTCCGCGCGCGGCATACGAATAGAACTGCCGTGTCTGGCCGAGATACGGCAGCTTGATGTCCACCGGTCCATCCGAGGCGGTGAGCCCCCAGATGTTGGGGCCGTAGCCTTTCCAGTCCATCGGGTTGCGAATCGCATAAGCGCGCTGCGCCAGCGTCGCGCGCCGGCTGTTCTCGAAGTAGTCGATGCCCTGCGGCCAGATGAATTCGTCCTTGATGCCGCGATAATCGATCCACACAGCGCTGAACTGGTGACCGAACATCGGGCCGAACGTGAGGTGCGTCTGTCCTTCGAGCGTGCCCCAGCTGCGGTAGTAATCGGAGGTCCATGCGTCCCAGGTACGCGTGGCGGCGGGATAGGTGGGACTGCCGAGCGCGAGGATGAACACCAGCATGGCCGCGTTGTAGCCGCGCCAGTCGTGTTTGCCGAACAACCCTTCCGGACTCCACGCCATGCGGATATCCGGAACGTGCTCGATCGCCCAGGGCCAGTTCACCCGCTCGTAGAGTTCGCTCGCGATCTTGCGCAGCTCCACCTCGTCCGGCTGATCCTCGTTGAAGTAGCCGCGCACGAACAACACGCCCGCCATCAGCAGCGCCGTGTCCACGGTAGATAGTTCAGTGCCGCCGTAACGCGCGCCGGTGGTGAAATTGAGGAAGTGGTAGAAAAAGCCCTGATAGCCGGCGGCGGTCGCCGGATCGCTGCTTTGGGGGGCCTTCAACAGGAAGCGCAACGTGGTCAGCACGCGCTCGCGCGCCTGCGCGCGCGTGATATAGCCGCGTTCCACGCCGATGGCGTACGAGTTGAGTGCGAAGCCGATGGCCGCGGTGCTCGAGAACGGCGGTCTCGGCCAGCGATCGGGCACGAGCCCGGTGCCGGGTTCGGCGGTGTCCCAGAAAAAATTGAAGGTACGTTTCTCGATGTCGTCGAAAAGTGGGTCGAGACGCCTGGCCGGCACCATCGGCGCGGCGTGCACGACCACCGGATCGATGCCTTTCTTCGGCGCCGGAGTCTTGCAGGCCGGAAGCAGCGCGATTGCACCGCCCAGCAGCAACAGTGCCGCACGCCTCATGCCGCCACCGGCGCCTTGCAATAGCGGTCGATGAACTGTTCATGCATGGGCATCGCCGCGACGCAGCTCGCGATGACGCCGCGCACGTTGGCGTCGAGCTTCAGGAGTTCGGCTTCCGGTACCCGGTCCACCAGCGGGTGATAGGCGCGCGGCACGATGCCCTGGCCGATCATCACCTGCACCCAGCTGATGAGCGCGAACATCTCGTCGCCTTCGCGGAAGAATCGCCCGCTGTCGCGGAACAGTCCGATCTTGGCGGCAAGACTCGCTGGAATCTGCATGTTGCCGCAGTACTTCCAGAATTCATTCTCGCGCCGCTCGGTGGCGAAGTAGTGAAGGATCAGGAAGTCGCGGATGCGCTCGAGCTCGAAGGTGGCCTCGGTGTTGTAGCGCTCCTGGAGCACGGGGTTCATGTGCCGGTCGGGCATCAGCGCGATCAGGCGCGCGATGCCGGACTGGATGAGATAGATGCTGGTGGATTCGAGCGGCTCGAGAAACCCGCTGGCGAGGCCGATGGCGACGCAGTTGCGCGACCAGACCTTTCTGCGTCGGCCGGTGGTGAACTTCAGCACGCGCGGCTCGGCGAGCGGCCGGCCGTCGAGATTGGCCAGCAAGGTCGCGGCCGCCTCGTCATCACCGACGTGCGCGCTCGAATAGACGTAGCCATTGCCGGTGCGATGCTGCAGCGGAATGCGCCACTGCCAGCCGGCGGCACGCGCCGTAGAGCGCGTGAACGGGACCGCGGGGCCGGCCTTTTCGCAGGGGACGGCCACGGCGCGATCGCAGGGCAGCCACTGCGTCCAGGCGTCGTAGCCGGTTTTGAGCGCCTGTTCTATGAGCAGGCCGCGAAAGCCGGAGCAGTCGACGAACAACTCGCCCGCGATGCGCGCGCCGCTCTTGAGCGTGACCGATTCGATGAAGCCGTCCTCACCGCGCAAGGCGACATCGACGACCTCGCCTTCGATGCGCTTGACGCCACGGGCTTCGGCGTAGCGGCGCAGGAAATTCGCATAGAGGCCGGCATCGAAGTGATAGGCATAACCCACCTGCGCCAGCGGCGAGTGCGCCGGCACGTCGCTGGCCGAGGTCATGAACTTGCCGAGCGGCCCGGCGACGGTATTGAGCGAGTAGTCGGCGAGGTCGGGCGCCTTGCCCTGCATGTGCAGCTTCAGCCAGTACTGGTGCCAGGGCAGCGAGGCGTAGTCGTGGCCGATGGCGCCGAATCCGTGGATGTAACGCTGGCCGGGAGCGCCCCAGTCGACGAACTCGATGCCGAGCTTGAAAGTGCCGCGCACCGAGCGCACGAAGTCGACCTCGTCGATGCGCAGCGTTTCGTTGAACAACTTCAGGTGCGGGACGGTTGCCTCGCCCACGCCCACGATGCCGATGTCGTCGGACTCGATGAGGGTGATGGCGCAGCTGTCCTTGAGCGTCTGCGCGAGCGCCGCCGCAGTCATCCAGCCGGCAGTGCCGCCGCCGACAATGACGATGCTTGTGAGTCGGTCCTTCACGGGGCCGATTGTGGCACCGAACGCCGGAGCTAACAGCCCCGGCGTTCGGTCGTCGCCGTCCGTCAGAACTTCACGCCAAAGCTCATGCGCAATGTGCGCGGCAGACCCGTGATGTTGCCATCCCGGTTGTATTTGCCGCCCCTGACAAGACCGAGCGGACCGGTCTCGTCCTGGAAGTCGACGAGGTTGTGCTCATTGGTCACGTTGAGAGCATCGACACGCAGGTAGAACGAACCCATGTCGCCGACCGCGAAATTTTTCGTGACCTGCAGATCGAGTGCCTGGTAGCCGTTGCCGTCCACCGTGTAAGTGAACGCCTCGCAGGGCGCGCCATTGTCGAACACCGGTGTGCCGGACAGGCACGAGTTGACCGTGTGCGGGATCGGCGTCGACCAGGTGAGCTTGCCCGCCAGCGTGAGGCCCCATCCCGCCAGCACGGTGCCCGTTGCAACCACGCGATGTTTCGCGGCGGCATTCGAGGTGTTCCAGCGGTATTCGTTGATGTTCACCTGGTCGAACGCGTAGTGCTCATTGATGTCGCGGTTCTGCTTGGCCTGCGTGTGCGTGTACGAAACGCTCGTGCCCCAACGCGACTCTTGGGTGAATGGCTTCTCGGCCGACAGCAGCAACTGCGTGCTCCTCGTCTCGATGCCGTTGTCTCCGATCAGCAGGACGCCCGCCAGGCCCGGGGGCGAGAAGCCCCAGGGCTGCGAACGGTTCTGCCAGAAGTCGCCGTTCGGATAGCGATTGCCCATCGTGAATACGAAGCCATCCTTGCTGAGGATGCGCGAGACGGAGGCGCTCGTATTCCAGTCGCCGAGGCGGCTGCGCAGGCCGACGCTGAACTGGTCGGAATAGGGGACCTTCAGATCGTTGTTGATGAGGTTTACCTCACCCGCCATGCCGTTCAACAACGCGGGCAGTGCATTCGGATCGGCGGCGTACACCGGATCGAAGTTCACGCAGTTCGCGCTGATGACACAGGGGTGATCCGCCGTGTTGAAGAAGATATCGGTCGTCGCGAGCGCGAACTTGTTCTGCTCGAGCTGGAGATAGTCGTACAGCGTGCGGTCGTAAGCACGGCCGACGCCGCCGAACAGCACATTTGTCTGATCGCCGGCGAAGTCATACGAGAACCCCAGGCGCGGCTGGAATTCCTTCGAGTACGCCTTGCGATTGCTGCCATCGCTGATGTAGTTGTTGATGTCGATGGCCGTGTTCGGATCGGAACTCAGGCCGAGCGACTGACCGTACGTGACCCCGGGCGAGATCTCCGTGTTGAGCGAGTCGAGCAGGAACTGCGGCGTCTTGAAGTCGAGATACGACGGATTCTTTTCGAGATCCCAGCGCAGGCCGAGATTCAGGGTCAGGTGATCGTTCAGCGTCCAGTCGTCCTGCGCGAAGATGCCGAGCTGTTTGTCCTCGGACGTCACCAGCGAGGTGAATCCCGCCAGCGGCAACGCGAACGTGGCCTTCCAGGGAATCGTCGCCGTTCCCGCGGGGGTCACGTCGTAGTAGAACACCGGATTGCCGGGGAGTGAGTCCGCGGCCGTCAGCTCGACTTGCTTGTACTTGATGCCGGCCTTGATCGTGTGATCGCCGCCGCCCCAGTGGATATCGGTGAAGGTGATCGTGTCGCCGATCGCCCAGCCCTTCTGGCCCTTGTTCTGGCCGGCGCGCGGATCGGCGCCGTCGACCGCGATGATGCGCGGATTGTCGGAGAGGCCCCGTCTGAAGGTGTATTGCGCGCCGTTCGTGCCCGAATTGCTGATGTGTGGGACATAGAACGAATCCTCGTACGTCCCCTGCAATTCGTTGAGCCAGCGGTCGCCGCTGTGTTTCCAGGACAGCTCAAAGCGTTTTTCGTTTTGATCCGTGTCGACCGCGGCGGAGGCGGCGACGCCGGTGCCGGTCTGGTCACCGGCGCTCGTCTCATCGCGAATCTTCGCGGAGACCTGGAACGTGTCGTTGTCGGTCAGCGACCAGTCGAGCTTCGCGAAGAACAGGTCTTCGTCGAACGTGATTGCCGAGGGTCCGAGTTGCGCCAGTGCGCCGGCGGGGAGTGCTTCGACGACCCCGGGCGGAGGACTGTTGTCCGCCAGCACCGTGGTCGGTGTCTGGTAACGCTTGGCTTCGTAAGTGAGGAAGAAATGCAGGCGGTCCTGGATGATCGGGCCGCCGATCGCGATGCCATATTCCTTGCTCTCCGACTCGGCCTTCGCACCGTTCGCGGATTCGCCGGGCGTCATCGCGCGGAAATTGTCGGCCGTGTAGGTGCCGAACGCATCGACCGTCAATTCGTTGGTGCCCGAACGCGTGAGGGCGGTGATGGCCGCGCTCGAGATCTGGTCGTACTCCGCCTTGTAGTTGGACGTGATGACCTTGTATTCGCCGATCGCGAGCTGCGGGAATGGATTGCCCTGCGTATCGCCGGCCTGGCCGCTGACACCCGAGCGCACATAGCCTTTCTGGCCAACGCCGTCGATGTAGAGGTTCACGCCATTGTCGTTCTGTGCGCCGCCGCGGATCGACGTGCGGCCCTTGCCGTCCACTTCGAACACGACGCCGGGAACCGTGTCGGCGAACTCGAGGAAGTTGCGCGTCATCTGCGGAACGTTCGTGATCTGGTCCTGCGAGACGGTCTGGCCGATCTCCGAGGTGCGGACTTCGTTGAGCCGCCGTCCCGTCACCGTCACTTCCTGCAACGGCGCTTCCGTCTCTACCGCACCGCTGCCGGCGACGAGATCGAGTGTCGCGGTCGACGCAACGGTCAGCGTGACGACCGTTTCCGTCCCCGGACCCGCATCGACGCGATACGTGCCGGGTGGCAGGCCGGCGAGTGTGTACGTCCCGTCACCGCCTGACTTGGTTCGTCTGGTTGTACCGGTGGCGACATTCTTGGCCGTGACATCCGTGGATGCCGGCGCTTTGCCGCGCAACGTGGCGTCGGCGGATTGCGCCCAGGAAACGCTTGGCGCGGCGAGCACAGCGGCGACTGCCGCTCCGATCAATGAACGCGGAAAATTTCGCATTTGTGGAACCCTCGTAAGTCAGCTGCGCGCCGTCGTCGCGCGGCCGAAACCGCTGCGATCGCACTTCCCCAAGCTCGACGCGCTTTCTGTTGGCGAATTCTTACACTCTATTCACTCCGGAATGTGCCCCTTTAAGGGGTTGTAATGTCAGATGCATACGTATGCATGGAGTCAATTGTCCTACAGAGGCCGGTCCGACACCTGCGAGGCAGCGCGCTCCGCCACCTTCGCGGCGTCCTCGAGCTGGAAGGTCCCGGAGATTTCGGCTGACGAACTTCCGCCCAAAATCACCTCATAGACCCCGGGCTCGACTGTCCAGCGATTCTGCGGATCGAGCACCGCGAGCGTTGCCGCCGGTAACGAGAATTCGACGACCTGGCTCTTTCCGGCGGCGAGATGCACGCGCCGATACGCGGCCAGGCGTTTCCCGGCGACGCTGCTCGAAACTCGCGGCCGGAGGTAGAGCTGCGCCACCTCGTCGCCGTCGCGTGCGCCCACGTTGGTGAGCCGCACCCGGACCGTGAGTTGCCCCTCCCGCCCGATGCTCTTCGGGATCTCGAACTCCGTGAACGTGAAGCGCGTGTAGCTCAAGCCGAAACCGAACGCGAACAGCGGCGCGTCGGACTCGTCGAGCCAATGCGCCTTGTAATCGCCGCGCTCGGGGATGTTAGGCCGCCCGTTGGGCGGATCGTAGTGATGAATCGGCAGCTGGCCGACGCTGCGCGGCCAGGTGATCGGCTCCTTGCCACCCGGGTTGTAGTCGCCGAACAGCACATCGGCCAGCGCATGGCCGCCCTCGACACCGGGAAAGAAAGCATGCACCAGTGCGCCGGCGTTTTCCGCCAGCGATGTCACCGCGAGCGGGCGGCCGGTGAGCAACACGACAACGACCGGCTTGCCGGTGGCGAGCAGGGCGTCGACCAGTTTTTGCTGGTTGCCGGGCAGGTCGAGCTGCGCACGGTTCTTCGCCTCGCCGCTCATCGACTCGCGTTCGCCGACGACGGCAATCACGATATCGCTGTTCCTGGCGCTAGCGACCGCCGCAGCGATCCTGGCGTCATCACCCGCCGGCCCGCCGCCCGCGCCTTCGAGACCGACGCCGGGTTCGAAAGCGACCTGGCTCGCAGGTTTCCCGGCGGCCGCGCGTTCGCGGATTCCGGCGAGGACGCTCACGACGTCTTCGGCCCGGCCGCGCGCGTGCCACGGACCTAACAAGTCTGCGGGCGCGTCGGCCAGCGGCCCGGTCACGAGAATGCGGCCGTTCTTCAATGGCAGCAGGTTTGCGTCGTTCTTGAGCAATACGATGGATTTGCGCGCGATCTCGCGCGCGGCGGCGAGATTCTCTTTCGACAGACGCACGCGCTTTTCGAGATCCTCCGGTACATACGGCTTTTCAAACAGCCCGAGGCGGCGCTTGAAGGCCAGCGCGCGCAGCACCTCGCGGTCGAGCGCCTGCTGGCTCACCGCTCCCGCGTTCACGGCCTTGGCAAGCTGGGCGTAGTACACACCGTCTTCCATGTCGACGGTCATGGTGCCGTTGTTCATGGCCTGGATGGCTGCGTCGTAGTCGTCACGCGCGGTGCCGTGCTTGAGCATCTCGGTGATGGCGGCGTAGTCGGACACCAGCAAGCCCTCGAAGCCGAGCTCGCCGCGCAGCACGTCCAGCAACATGCGTTTGTTGGCCGACATGGGCACGCCGCCGGGTCCGGTGGTGAAGGCGGGCATGACCGTGGGCGCGCCCGCGGCAATCCCGGCGGCATACGGCGGCAGATGCAATTCCCGCAGCGTGCGTTCGGTCAGGTCCACATACGCGTAATCCTTGCCGCCCTGTACCGCGCCGTAGCCGAGATAGTGTTTGAGGCAGCTCGCCACGCCGAAGTCGGCGGGTGCGGGTGAGCCTTTCAGGCCGGCCAGCGAACCGTGGAAGCCGCGAATCGTCGCGACGGCGTAGTCGCTGCTCACCAGCGGCGATTCACCGAAGGTTTCGACGACCCGACCCCAGCGCGGATCGGCCGGATGATCGACCATCGGCGCAAAGGTCCAGCGCTGGCCGTGTGAATACCCTTCCAGTCCGGAGACTTTCGCAACCACATTCGCATCGGCCGCATCGAACGTCGCGGCCAGGCCGAGCGGCACGGGGAACACCGTCCAGTAGCCGTGAATGATGTCGGTCGCGAACACCACGGGAATCTTGAGACGCGACTCTTTCAAGGCGATGCGCTGGATGCGGTTCACCTCGGCGGCCGAGTTGAACCCCGACATCTGGAAGCCGATGCCTTCGCGCGCGAGCTCTTCCGCGGATTTGTTAGGCCGGCCGGCGGAGTCAGGTCCGGTCATCGTGCCCTTGCTGAGCAGCATGAGCTGGTTGACCTTCTCGGTGAGGGTCATGCGCGCGAGCAGGGCGGCGTCAGCCTCGTTGGGCGGCGGCGCGTAGTTGTCGGCCCGCACGGCACCCGGCAGCGCGCCGAAAACCGTGAATAACAGCGCAAGCGCAAGAGCCAGAAAGGGGGAGTTATCTGGGCGCGCACTGTGTCGCATGGCTGTCTCCGGCGATCCGCTGAAAGGTGGCGAACGGCGCGAGGGTATCTTCCCGCAGCCCCACGCGCCATCGGCGCGCGCGATGCGTCGGCGCCAGCCTACAGCGCGGACGCGCGCCGGCGCGCAACTTGGCGACTCACGAGTTGTGAGGAGCAGTCATGGCGAACAAGTACGGCCGCAAGGCGCAACAGAAAGTGAAGCGGGCGATGGAGGAGCGCAAGGCCGGCACGTTGCGCAGCGGCGGGTCGGGCAAGAAAGTCACCAGTCGCAAGCAGGCCATTGCCATCGGGTTGTCCGAGGCGCGGCGCGCGGGCGGCAAGGTGCCGCCGCCCAAGAAGCGCAAGCGCAGCGCGAAGAAAAAGTAGCGCGCCACGCGGGCCGGCGATTAGTTAGGCGGCCGGGCGGTTTGCGCTCGGGGCAGGTCCGACGCCGCGTTGCGGGGAACTTCGTGGGCGGGGCGACGGTCTGATCGTCATCCGGCGAAGGCGCCGGACCCCAACAGCGCCGCTCCCTCGAGCCGATTGCTACAGCTCTTTGGCCGGGTCAGGCGCGCATATAGAAGAAGAGTGGGTAGAATCCCCGCCGCATCCGCAGAGATAGAATCCAATCGAACCCTAAGCCATTGTTTTTATTGGTGCCCGGGAGAGGACTCGAACCTCCACGATGTTACTCGCTAGTACCTGAAACTAGTGCGTCTACCAATTCCGCCACCCGGGCAGGGTGCGAAGAGCGGCGAAAGGTACGCACCACTTTGTAAGCTGTCAATCGAGGCCCGTCGCATGAACGACGCCGCTTCATCTCAAATGGAAAAGAATCATTGAAACGTCGTAACGACAATTCGCGCGGGCGGCCTGAAAACTCCCGCCACCAGAAACAAGGCCCGCGCCGCGCGGGTCCCCCTTCGAACCGCTCCGCGGCGCAGACGCCCGACACCCATGGCGGTGTCGCCGAAGGCGTCGTGAGTGCGAATCGCGCCGGCTTCGGCTTCGTGCGCGTCGAAGGGATCGAAGAATCCGTCTTTCTGCCGCCGCCCCAAATGGCCGGCGTCATGCACGGCGATCGCGTGCGCGTGTCCGTCGAACGTGGCCGCGACGGCCGCTACTCCGGCCGGCTCGAAAAAATCATCGAACACGCCACCAAGTCGTTCGTCGGTACTCTCGAGGTTCACGGGCGCTCGGCATTCGTCACTTCGGCGGACCGGCGCATCGGCATGCGCTGCTTCGTGTCGCCTGAACAGCTCGCTGACGCGCGTCACGGGGACTGGGTGATCGCGGCGGTCACGCGCTACGCAGGCCAGGGTGCATCGCCACAGGCGCGCATCGTCAAACGGCTCGATCCCGACAAGCCGGTCGAGCTCGCCTGTGAAGCCGCCATCGCGCGCTTCAATCTGCCGCAGGAGTTCTCTCCCGAAGCGGTGCGCGAAGCCGAAGGCTATGGCGGTGAGGTAGATCCGGCCGAGGCCGCGCGTCGCGTCGACCTGCGCGGTCTGCCGCTGGTCACGATCGACGGCGAAGACGCCAAGGATTTCGACGACGCCGTGTATGCGGAGCCGCATGCCAAGGGCTTCCGCATCATCGTCGCCATTGCCGACGTGAGCTACTACGTGCGACGCGGTACGGCGCTCGACGCCTGCGCGCGCGAGCGCGGCACCAGCGTTTACTTCCCGACGCGCGTGATTCCCATGCTGCCGTTCGCGCTGTCGAACCGGTTGTGTTCGCTGCAGCCGAAGGTCGATCGCCTGTGTTTCGCGGCCGACATGATCATTTCGAAGACGGGTATGTTGCTCGAGTCGAAGTTCTATCCGGCCGTGATGCGCTCGGCCGCGCGGCTCACTTACACCCAGGCGTTCGAGACACTCATCCAGGATGCATCAGAGGCGCGTTCCCAGCCGGGTAGTTTGATGAACCGGCTGTTGCCGCTGGTCGACGTCTATCACGCGTTGCTCAAGGCGCGGCACAAACGCGGCGCGCTCGAGTTCGACGCGCCCGAGGCCGAATTCGACATCGACCCGGCCGGCCGCATCCAGCGCGTGTACCTGTACGAACGCAACGAGGCGCACAAGCTCATCGAGGAGTGCATGATCCTCGCCAACGTCGCGGTCGCGCACGAGCTCGAGACTCGGCGCATCGGCACGCTGTACCGCGTGCACGGCAAGCCGGAGGAAAAGAAGATCGATTTGTTGCTCGAAACGCTGACCGCGCTCGGCGTCGCGGCCGAGTTGCCCGAGGACGTGCGGCCGCGCGATTTCCGCGCGATCACCGAGCGTCTCGCGCACGACGAGCGGCGGCCGTTCATCGAATCGCTGGTGATCCGCACGATGCAGCAGGCCGTCTACCAGCCCGTGAACATCGGTCACTTCGGATTGGCGCTCACGCAATACGCGCACTTCACCTCGCCGATCCGCCGCTATCCGGATCTCGTGGTGCATCGCTGCCTGCGCGCGTTGTTGTCGGACGCCGACCCCTACGGCATGCGGTACGACGGCGGCGCACTGGCGCTGGCCGGCGCCGATCTCACGCTGCTCGAGAAGCGCGCCGACGAATCGGACCGCTACGTGAACGCCTGGCTCAAGTGCGTGTACCTGCGCGACCGCATCGGCCAGACCTTCGAAGGCCTGATCACCACGGTGGTGGAATTCGGCGCCTTCGTGCAGTTGACCGCGATCGGCACCGACGGCCTGCTGCACATCGACAACCTGCGCGACGACGAATACATCATGGAGCCCGGCGGCCGCGCCTGGATAGGGCGCGCGAACAAGCGGCGTCTGTCGCTGGGCGCGCGTGTGCACGTCATCGTCACGAGCGTCAATCCCATCGAAGGGCTGGTCGATCTCGAACTGGTCGAAGTCGAGGCCGACGCGGGGAAGAAGCCGCAGAAGTCGCCGCACCGTCCCTTTAAAACGCCTAACAAGACGGCGCAGCGTGGATCGCCACGGCGTGGGCAGCGCGGGAGATAACCCTTGAGCGAGAAGGTGTATGGATTACACGCGGTGCGCGCGTTGCTCACACGGCATGCGGAACGCGTGAGTTCCGTCACGGTCGCCGAGCAACGCACCGATCCGCGCGTGGCGGAGATCCTCAAGCTGGCCGGGGATGCGGGCAAGACGGTCAAGCGTGCTCAGCCGGCCGTGTTCAAGCAACTGTTCGGCGACGTGACGCACCAGGGCGTGTTCGCCGAGGTGCCGCCTCTGCCGCCGTGGCGCGAGGAGCAGTTGTTAGCTGCGTTGACCAATGCCGCCGTCAGGGCGCCGATCGTGCTGGTGCTCGACGGAGTGCAGGATCCGCACAACCTCGGCGCCTGCCTGCGTACCGCCGATGCCTGTGGCGCGCTGGCGGTGGTCATCCCCAAGGATCGCGCCGTGCAGATGACGCCGACCGTGCGCAAGGTGGCCGCCGGCGCCGCCGAGACGACGCCGATTGCCGTCGTCACGAATCTCGCGCGCACGCTGCGGCTGCTGAAAGACGCCGGCCTGTGGATCGTGGGTGCGGATGCCGATGCCCCCCAACTCGCACACGAGGCCGACCTTGCGGGCCCGATCGCGCTGGTGATGGGGGCCGAGGGCAGTGGGCTGCGACAACTCACTCGCGAAACCTGCGACCTGACCGTGCGGCTGCCGCAGCACGGTTCGGTCGAAAGCCTGAACGTGTCCGTGGCGAGCGGAATGCTGCTGTACGAGGCCCTGCGTCAGCGATTGGCGTCGGCGAAGGCTGCCCGGCCGCCCAGGTAGCTGCCTAAGTAATTGAAAGGGTGATTGAAAATGCAGTCGCGGATCGCTGATTCGCGCCTTGCCAATCCACCGGCCCTTGAGTATTCTTCGCGCCCGTTTTGAACCGGATGGGGCAGCCCAAAGCCGCAGCCGGTTCTCCTTGCTACATCGCCAACCTCAGGCGGGTAGCTAACATCCACAAGGAGCAAACATGAGGCATTACGAAATCGTATTCCTGGTCCATCCGGACCAGAGCGAACAGGTCCCGGCCATGGTCGAGCGCTACCGCGGAATGATTTCCGCGAACGGCGGCAGCGTGCATCGTCACGAAGACTGGGGCCGCCGCCAGCTCACCTTCCCGATCTCCAAGGTTCACAAGGCGCACTACGTGCTGCTGAACGTGGAATGCGATCAGAAGACGTTGACCGAGCTTACCGGCGCATTCCGTTTCTCCGACGCGGTGCTCCGCCACCTCGTCGTGAACATGGACGAAGCCGTGGTGGAACCCTCGCCGATGGCGAAGGCCGCGCAGGAAGAGAAGGAAGGCGGACCGCGCCGCGATCGTCGCGACGATTCGCCGTTCGCCTCGGATGACGACGACATGGGAGTGAATGTCTGATGAAAGACGATAAACCGCGTCGTAGTGGTCCAGGTGGTGGCGGTGCAGGTGGCGGCGGTGGCAACCGTTCGTTCTCGCGCCGTCGCAAGTTCTGCCGTTTCACGGCCGAAGGTGTGAAGCAGATCGACTACAAGGATCTGGGCACCCTCAAGCAGTACATCACCGAGACGGGAAAGATCGTCCCGAGCCGCATCACCGGCACGAAGGCGTTCTACCAGCGCCAGCTCTCGTCGGCGATCAAGCGTGCGCGTTATCTCGCGCTGCTGCCTTACACCGACCAGCACTGAGGCCCATCATGGACGTCATTCTGCTCACCAAAGTCGCTAACCTCGGCACCATCGGCGATCGCGTCAAAGTGAAGTCGGGCTACGGCCGCAACTTCCTTCTGCCGAAGGGCAAGGCCACGCTGGCCACGCCCGAGAACGTCAAGAGGTTCGAGGCGCGTCGCGCCGAGCTCGAGAAGGTCGCGCGCGACCAGTTCCAGGACGCCGAGAGCCGTTCGGCCGCGTTCAAGGACTTCAAGCTGCAGATCACCGCGAAGGCCGGCACCGAAGGCAAGCTCTTCGGTTCCATCGGCACGGCGGACATCGCCGAGGCGTGCACCAACGCCGGCCACAAGGTTGCGCGCGCGGAAGTGCGCCTGCCGACGGGCCCGCTGCGCACGGTCGGCGAGCACACGATTACCCTGCATCTGCACACAGATATCGACGTACAGCTGCCGGTCGTGATCACCGCCGAAGAGTAAAGCGACGTAACTGCCGGAGTCAGAAAGACTTCGGCGTTTCTCGCAGATGACAACGCGCCCCGTGATGGACTCACGGGGCGTTTGTTTTTAGAGTCGACGCAACCGGGGGATTCCAAACCACATGTCGACCACTCCCAAATTCCGTCGTGAAGCTCCAAGCGCGAGCGACCTGCGCGCTCCGCCGCATTCCATCGAGGCCGAGCAGGCGGTGCTCGGCGGGCTGATGCTCGATCGCACCGCCTGGGACAACGTCGGTGACGTGGTCGTCGCAGATTTCTTCTTCCGCCCCGACCACAAGCTCATATTCGAAAGCATCGCGGCGCTCGCGGGCGAAGCGCAACCCTGCGATCCGGTCACCGTTTCCGAACACCTGCAGCGCCTGGGGAAGCTCAACGAGGCTGGCGGGCTCGCCTATCTGGGCACGCTGACGCGCGACACGCCGGGCGCCGCGAATGCGCGCTCCTACGCGGAGATCGTCAAGGAACGCGCGCTGCTGCGGGAGCTGGTCAGCGCCGGCGGCGAGATCGCGAGCTCGGTCTGGAGCGAAGAGGGCGAAAGCGCGCGCGACCTGGTCGAGCGCGCCGAACGGCGCATTTTTGCGATCGCGGAAGGCTCGAGCCGCGGCAAGGGCTATGTGAGCGCCAAAGCCGCGCTGCCGCCGTTGATCGACATGATCGACGATCTGTACAACAACCCCAACAAGCCGCGCGGCCTGCCGACAGGCTTTATCGACTTCGATTCCAAGACGGGAGGCTTGCGCGGTGGCGACCTGCTGATCATCGCCGGCCGCCCATCGATGGGTAAGACCACGCTCGCGATCAACATTGCCGAGCACGCCGCGCTCAAGGAAGGCATCCGCGCGTCGGTCGCGATCTTCAGTCTCGAAATGCCCGCCGAACAGATTCTGACGCGCATGCTGGCGTCGAACGGCAGCGTTCCACTGGGATCGATCCGCAGTGGCAAACTCACTGAAGAGGATTGGCCGCGGATCACCGGCGCCACCAAGCAGCTGCAGGACGCGAAGATATTCATCGACGACACGCCGGCGCTGACGCCCACCGAGCTGCGCGCGCGTGCGCGGCGCATCAAGCGCGAACACGGACTCGACCTGATCGTCGTCGACTATCTACAGCTCATGTCGGTGCCGGGCACCAAGGAAAATCGCGCCACGGAGATTTCCGAGATCTCGCGCGGCCTGAAAGCGCTGGCCAAGGAAATCCACTGCCCGGTGATCGCGCTGTCGCAGTTGAATCGCGGCGTCGAGCAGCGCGAGAACAAGCGGCCGGTGATGTCGGATCTGAGAGAATCCGGGGCTATTGAACAGGATGCAGACATGATCCTGCTGATCTACCGCGAAGAGGTCTACAACAAGGAAACGCCGAAGAAAGGCGTCGCCGAGATCGACCTCGCGAAACACCGCAACGGTGAAACCGGCGACATCAGGCTTACCTTCCGCGGTCAGTTCAGCCGCTTCGAGAACTACGCCGATCCGGCGTACGGCGAAGGAATCATGCGTTGATCCGGTTGATCCGCGCGCTGGTCGATACCGTCGCGCTGCGCCACAACCTCGGCACGGTCCGCGCGTACGCGCCGGGTGCGAAAGTCATGGCGGTGGTCAAAGCCAATGCCTACGGCCACGGGCTCGTCTCCACGGTACTCGCGCTTGCTGACGCGGACAGTTTCGCAGTCGCGCGACTGGAAGAAGGCATCGCGTTGCGCCGCGCCGGCGTGCGCGCGCCCATCGTGTTGCTCGAGGGTGTGTTCAGCGCCGAGCAACTTGCGGAGGCCGCGCATCACGGTTTCGAGCTGGTGGTCCACGATCCGCTGCAGCTCAAACTATTGGAGGCGCACCGCGGCGCCGAGCGCTTCATCATCTGGATCAAAATGGATACGGGCATGAACCGCCTCGGCTTTCGGCCCGACGTGTTTGCGCCGGCGCTCGCGCGGCTGCGCGCACTGATGGTCCCCGCGCTCGAGCTGCGCGTCATGACGCACCTGGCGCGCGCCGACGAGCGCAACGTCGGGATGACGGCCGATCAGGTGGCGACGTTCGAGCGAACGCTCGAGCAGGCGGAACTTGCGGGCAAGCAGCGGCTCGCCACCAGCATTGGAAATTCCGCCGGTACGCTCGGTTGGCCACGTGCGCACGGCGACTGGGTTCGTCCGGGACTCGCTCTCTACGGTGTTTCGCCGTTTGCGGGCGAGAGCGCCGACGAACATGGGCTCAAGCCCGTGATGACGCTGGAAACCACGGTGCTCACGGTGCGCGACGTGAAGCGCGGCGAAACGGTGGGATACGCCGGTGCATGGCGTGCCGAGCGCGACAGCTCCATTGCCATTCTTGCCGCCGGTTATGGCGACGGCCTCCCGCGGCATCTGCACAACGGCACGCCGGTGCTCATCGGCGGTGTGCGTTATCCGCTGGTCGGTCGCGTGTCGATGGACATGATCGCGGTGGATGTGACCGCAGCGCCCACGGTAGCGACGGGCAACAAGGCCATCATCTGGGGAGACGGTCTGCCGGTCGAAGAGGTCGCGACCCACGCGGGCACCATCCCATACGAACTGCTCTGCGGCATGAGTCAGCGGGTACCGATCGAAATTTTTCAGGCCTGACGGCCACAACGGAAAACGCCGGCCCTTCAGTCAAAGAAGGGGCCGGCGTCGATTGTCCGAAGATGGGCCAAGCCGCCCTTTTTCCTACGCCTCGAAGAACCCCATCTTGACCCCGGCGAGCTGGATCACGTCATTATCGGTGAGCTTGCGCGCCTGGCTGCCGATCGCGTTGCCGTTGACCAGCGGGAAGTTGTTAGGCGTATCGCTGTCCACGTGCACGATGAAGAACCCATCCTGGCGGCGCGTGATCGCGGCAACCTGGATGCCCGGGCGGCCGAGCGTGGTCAGAGCCTTGTTCAGTTCGAGCTCGCGGCCCGCGAAGGAGCCGGACAGCACCTGCAGCTTGGCCTTCTTGACCGGCACCTTGCCGTCGAGACCCTTGCGCACACCGCTGGCGGAGACATCTGCGGAGACCTTTTCCGCGGCGTCCTTGGCGGCGCGCATTTTCTCGGCGGCCGGACGCGACGACGGCTGGATGACCATCGTCTTCTCGAATTCGTCCTGGGCCTCATCGTCCTCGACGAAGCGCAGCTGGTGATGGCCCACCGTCACGACGTCGCCGTGCTGCATAGCATGCTTCTTGATGAGCTTGCCGTTCACGTACGTGCCGTTGGTGCTGTTCAAATCCTCGAGGAACGAGTCGTTGAGGATGTTGATGATCAAGGAGTGATGACCCGACACCGCCGAGTTATCGATGCGGATATCGTTGTCAGGGAGGCGCCCAATCGTGTAGCGCTCCTTGTTCATGTTGTATTCGGCGAGGACCTGGTTATCCAGGCTTAAGACCAGACGTGCCATTGAGTGCGCCTTCCCTTAACTAAACCAGCCCAGAAGTTTGTCCATCACACCGCGACTCGCCGGGAACGCTTCGTTCGCCTGCGCGAGCACCACCGAGACGTTGTCACGACCACCGTTCTCGTTGGCTAACTGAATCAACTGCTTAGCAACCGTATCTAGATTAGCACCAAAGGTGCTTATAGTTAAACGGATGTCTTCATCTTCGACCATGTCGGACAGCCCGTCCGAGCAGAGGATGTAGACGTCGCCCTTGTCGACCGGGTGCTCCTGCACTTCGACCTCGACCTGAGGTTCGACGCCCAAGGCCCGGGTCACATAGTTCTTGTTGGCGGCGCGCTGTGCTTCTTCCGGGGAATAGAAGCCGCGATCCACCAGCTCCTGCAGTAGTGAGTGATCCATGGTCACCTGGGCGATGGCGCTGCCGCGCTGACGATACAGGCGCGAGTCACCCACGTGTGCGATGGAGATCTTGTTGTCGTAGAAGAGGGCTGCGACCACGGTCGTGCCCATGCCCTCGCATTCGGCCTGCGAACGCGCGGTCTGATAAATGATTTTGTTTGCGCGCGTGATGGCATCGCGCAGAACGATGGAGGGTCGTGTGAGCCCGGTGCTGCGATCGATCGACGCGAGATCCTCGCGCGCGAGTCCCTCTCGAACCAGGTTCGTGATGGTCTTGACGGCGATACCGCTCGCGACTTCGCCGGCGTTGTAGCCGCCCATGCCGTCGGCGAGCACCAGCAGGCCGACGTCAACGTCGGAGGCAATGGTGTCCTCGTTGTGTTCGCGGACGCGTCCAGTGTCGGTCTGGCCAACAAAGATGAGCTTGCCCTTGAGGCTCACTGGCGGACCCCACCGAGCCTTCGATGTTCAGCGTGTTCTTCGTTCACAAGGCGTCAACACCAAAAAGAGTCCTCAAACGGCAGCAAGGCTTCCGTACGCTTCCCCGCAGATGCCATAACCTACCAGCAGCGCTGCACAGGTGCCGGTGCAATAAGTCACACTTCACCCTGCGGTGCGCGACGAAAATCAAAGACCTAGGGACGCAATGCTATGCCACGCGGGCTTAGGTTTGCACCGGACTACTGCACACTAGGTGCCCCGCCGGCCGGTGCGTCTGTCAGCCCATGAACTTCGTCACGTTTTGCGGACGGTCGAATCGAGGATTTCCCTGAAAAATGGCCAAGCCGGCAATTGTCTTCATCTGCGCGGAATGCGGCGCCGAAACCCTGAAATGGCAGGGGCAATGTCCCCAGTGCACCCAATGGAACACCCTTGAGCAGCGCGTGATCGCCCGCCGGCCGGCCAACGCGCCGGCCGTTTCGAATACCCCGCCCGCGGCCCTCAGTGAACTGGAAACGGTCGATCTTCCCCGCCTTTCGACCGGGATGGACGAGCTCGACCGGGTCCTGGGCGGGGGGCTGATACCCGGCTCCGTGACCCTGCTAGGCGGCGAACCGGGTATCGGCAAGTCCACTCTGCTGCTGCAGCTCGCGAACCATGCCGCCCGCTCCACACCCACTTTGTACCTGTCGGCCGAGGAATCCGCGGCGCAGATCGGCGTGCGTGCGCGGCGCCTCGCGGTCGCGGGTTCGAACCTGCGCGTCATCGCGGATACCGATCTCGAGGCGGTCATGACCCGCGTCCGCGACGAGGAGGCCAGGCTCCTCATCGTGGATTCGATCCAGACCGTGCAGCTGGCGTCGATCGGCACGGCGGCGGGCGCGATCACTCAGCTCAAGGAATGCACGGCGCAGCTGGTGCGATTCGCCAAGAGCACCGGCGTAATCGTCGTCATCGTCGGTCACGTGACCAAGGATGGCTCGATCGCGGGGCCGCGCGTGCTCGAGCACCTGGTGGATACCGTGTTGTATTTCGAAAGCGATGCGTCGAGCCGATTCCGCAACGTGCGTGCCACCAAGAACCGTTTTGGCTCGGTCGGCGAGCTGGCGTTCTTCCACATGAGCGAGCAGGGCTTGCGCGAAGTGCGCAACCCGTCCGCAATATTCCTGGCACGTTCGGGCGCACCAGCGCCCGGCAGCATCGTCACCGTGACCCGCGATGGGCGCCGGCCGTTGCTGGTCGAGCTGCAGGCACTGGTCGATCGCATGCGCTTTGGTTCGCCGCGCCGCGTGGCGCAGGGCCTCGACGCGCAGCGCGTGGCGATGTTGTTAGCCGTGATGAACCGGCACGGCGGGGTATCGCTGCAGGAGCACGATGTATTCGTGAACCTGGTGGGCGGACTCGAAGTCACCGAGACCGCGTGCGACCTGCCCGTGGCGCTGGCACTGGCGTCGAGCCTGGCCGACAGACCGATCGCGCAATCCATCGTTGCGTTCGCGGAGCTCGGGCTCACCGGCGAACTGCGTCCGGTCGCGTATGGAGAGGAGCGGTTGCGCGAAGCGGCCAAGCAGGGATTCACGACCGCCCTGATCGCGAAAGACAATGCCCCGCGGACCCCTATCGCGGGGCTGCGAATCCGCGAACTGTCACGCATCGATGAGGCGCTCGCGGCCGCGCTCGGCTAGTTTGCCGTCGCGGCGACCGCCGCGCGCTGGGCGCGCACCGTGCGAATGGTGTTCTCGCCGATCTGCAGGACTTCGAACTTGTATTCGCCGACCGTGACGGGCGCGCCGGCCTCGGGCAGCGTCTCCAGTTGTTCGACCAGCAGGCCGTTGAGCGTTTTCGGCCCGTCGGTGGGCAGTTGCCAGCCGAGGGAGCGATTGAGCGCGCGGATCGTCGCGCTCGCGTTGATGATGAACACGCCAGGAGCTTCGCGGTGCACATGCTTGTGCGTGACGGTGGCCGGATCGGTGGTGAATTCGCCGACGATCTCCTCGAGGATGTCCTCGAGCGTGACGAAGCCCTGGATGTCGCCATATTCGTCGACGACGAATGCCATGCGGCGGCGATTGCGCTGGAACTGATTCAGCTGGACGGTGAGCGAGGTCCCTTCGGGCACGAAGTACGGTTCGCGCACGCGCGCGAGCTCTATCAACCGCTCGCGCGTGAGCGTATCGCGCGCCAGTTCCTGCGCGACGCGCTTCATGTGGATGATGCCGACGAGATTGTCGAGTTCGCCTTCGTGGCAGGGCAGGCGTGTGTGCGGCGTCTGGCGCAGCTGATCGAGGATGTCTTCCCAGTTGTCGTCGACGTTGATCGACGCGATGTCCTGGCGCGGGATCATGATGTCGTTGACCGTGATGTGCTCGAGATCGAGGATCGACAGCAGCATCTGGCGATGGCGCGTGGGAATCATCGGCCCGGCCTCGGCCACCACCGAACGCAGTTCTTCGGCGGACATCGTGCTGCCATCGGAACGCGCCAGCTTCACACCGAACAGGCGCAGGAATCCATAGGCGGCCTTGTTCGTGAACCAGCTGATGGGTGTCATGACGAACACCAGCAGCTTGTAGATGTAAGTGGACGACATCGCCACCGGATCGGGCTTGAGCGAGGCGTAGATCTTGGGCGCGAGCTCGCAGAACACGATCATGAAGACAGACAGCACGCCCATCGTCACCGGGATCGCGTGCGCGTAGTGCGTGCGCTGCGCTAACAAGGTTGCGATGGACGAAGCGGCGACGCTCGCCAGCGCCAGCAGCACGAGGTTCGCGCCCAGCCAGTTGTCGGGTTTGGCCAGGAGGGCGTCGAGGGCCTTGGCGGTACGTTTGCCCGCCTTGGCGGCGGCGCGGATCTTGTAGCGGTTGGCCGACAGCATCGCGACTTCGGTACCCGAGGAAAACGCGATCAGCAGCAGCAGGACTACGAGCGCGATGCCGAGGATGTAGGAGGGTGCGTTTTGCATATGCCCCATAGCATAGGGCTTCTATAATCCCGCCCCTATGGCACTTTTCGAAAACCTGACTGCACGGCTTTCGCGCACCGTCAACACGCTGCGCGGGCGCGGGCGGATCACCGAAGAGAACGTCGGCGAGTCCCTGCGCGAAGTGCGCATGGCGCTGCTCGAGGCCGACGTCGCACTGCCGGTGGTCAAGACATTCATCGAACGCGTCAAGCTGAAGGCGCTGGGCGCCGAAGTCACGGGCAGCCTCACGCCCGGCCAGGCCTTCGTCGGCATCCTGCACAAGGAACTGGTCGCCCTGATGGGCGGCCCTTCTTCGTCGAAGAACGGCGGAAGCTTCGAGCTGCGCGCCCAACCGCCGGTCGTGGTGTTGTTAGCCGGCCTGCAGGGCGCGGGCAAGACGACCACTGCCGGCAAGCTCGCGCGCTGGTTGATCGAACAGAAAAAACGCGTGTTGTTAGTCAGCACGGATATACGCCGTCCAGCAGCCGTACTCCAACTGCAGCGGCTGTCGGAGCAGGTGGGCGCCGGATTCTTCCCGACCGATGTGAAGCAGAAGGCCGCGGACATTGCGCGCGATTCGCTCGACGCCGCGCGCAAGGGCGTCTACGACGTGCTCATCGTCGACACCGCGGGCCGGCTGCACGTCGACGCCGAGCTGATGGAAGAAATCAAGGACATCGAGCGCGCGGTGGAAACGCACGAGCGGTTGTTCGTCATCGACGCGATGGCGGGCCAGGACGCGGTGAATTCCGCGCGCGCGTTCGGCGCCGCGCTCGATCTCACCGGCGTCATCCTCACCAAGGCCGATGGCGATGCGCGCGGCGGCGCGGCGTTGTCCGTACGCGAAGTCACTGGCAAGCCCATCGTCATGGTGGGCATGGGCGAGAAACTCGACGCGCTCGAACCCTTCGATGCCGAGCGCATGGCGGGCCGCATCCTCGGCATGGGCGATGTCGTCGCGTTGGTGGAGCAGGTCTCCAAACAGGTCGACGTCGACGAAGCGCAGAAACTCGCCAAGAAAGTCGCCAAGGGTAAAGGCTTCGACCTGGTGGACCTCAAGAGCCAGCTCGAACAGCTGCAAAAGATGGGCGGTGTCGGCGCGTTGATGGACAAGCTCCCGTCCGCCGCCATGAAAGGCGCCAAACTGCCGCCCGATCAGGGCGACAAGGACGTACGCCGTCAGATCGCGATCATCAATTCGATGACGAAGAAGGAAAGGCGTAACCCCGGCCTGCTCGACGGCTCAAGACGCCGCCGCATCGCCGCAGGCAGCGGCGTCCAGGTTCAGGACGTGAACCGCCTGATGAAGCAGTTCCTCGACATGCAGAAGATGATGAAAAGCATGTCGGGCGGGCGCATGAAACGCATGATGCAGGGCTTCAAGGGCGGCGGCATGCCCCCCGGCTTCCCCGGCCGCTAGGGACCCCCCCGGGACTTGCCGGGGACTGTCCCCCGCAGGGGACTGTCCCCTCTAATCCCCGGTGAAGTGACCGCCAC
>Ga0193752_1000292_pt1 | contig 53327 bp, 45 predicted proteins | sample H1c1metaG_FD_144924 | JGI IMG/M metagenome (GOLD analysis project Ga0193752, IMG submission 144924) | Soil microbial communities from a riparian zone of the East river system, Colorado, United States - H1c1 | ecosystem: Environmental > Terrestrial > Soil > Riparian zone | place: USA: East River...
TTCCTGGCCCCACCCGGTCATCGCGATCAGCATTGGCTCCGCGCCCCACTCCGCGTTGCGGACCTGACGCGCAACCTGGTAGCCATTCATCTGCGGCATGCCGATGTCGAGCAGCGCCACATCTGGACGGAAATCGGCCGCGATATCGAATGCCTCTTGTCCGGAGTACGCGACGCGTACCTCGTATCCGGACGATTCCAGCAGCATCTTGCAGGAATCCGCGCTGTCGCGATTGTCGTCCGCAACCAGGATCCGCAAACCTGCATGACGGCGACTCGTTTCTTCCACGAGCATCGCCTGCGCGTCGTCAGTGGAATCGCCGAGCGCGCGCGCGATCCGCACCACGAACTCACTGCCCTGCCCCGGTCCGGCACTGCGCGCCTCGATGGCGCCGTTGTGTAAATGGACGAGCCCGCGCACGAGCGACAGTCCGATCCCGAGCCCGCCCTCGGATCTTTCGAGCGCGGAAGTCGCCTGGGAGAACATGTCGAATACGCGCGGCAGCATGTCGGCCGGAATTCCAATTCCGTTGTCACGTACCGAAACCTCGACGTTTTCTCCCGCGACGCGCGCGGTCACACGAATCAATCCACCTGCGTCGGTGTACTTGGCCGCATTCGTCAACAGATTCGAAAATATCTGGACGAGCCGCACGGGATCGGCGTCAACATGGAGCGGCGTCGAATCCGCCAGGTCGACTTCGATTCGATGTTCCTTCGCTTCGATCAACGGTCGTGTTGCCTCGAGCGCGGCATGCACGTGATCCGCGAGCAACAGGCGTTGCCGGCGCAATTCGAGGCTGCCACGCGTGATGCGCGACACGTCGAGTAGATCGTCGAGCAGGCGCGACATGTGTTCGACCTGTCGATCGATGACGTCATGTGACCACTTCAATTGCGCAGGCGTGATGGCGGGTTTCTGCGCAAGCTTTGCCGCGTGCCGGATGGGCGCCAATGGATTTCGCAGCTCGTGCGCAAGGGTTGCCAGAAACTCGTCCTTGCGCCGATCGGCCTGCCGCAGCGCCTCCTCCGCCGCCCGCCTTTCGGTCACATCGCTGCCTTCGACGAAGACTCCAGTGATGGTGCCGTCAGTGCCGACCAGCGGTTGATAGACAAAATCCACGTAGCGCTCTTCGAGCGTAGTTCCACTCGCACGTTGCAGGCCTACTTTGATGGCCGCTCCGACATACGGTTTGCCGGTTCGATGCACGGTGTCGAGCAAGTCGATGAATCCCTGGGCGGCTACTTCGGGAAGCGCTTCGCTCAGAGGCTTGCCGAGGATGTCGCGGTGGCCGACGAGCCGTAAATAGGCGGCATTGACCAGTTCAAATACGTGGTGCGGACCTCGCAGCACGGCCATGAACCCGGGCGCCTGTTCGAACAGATCGTTGAGATGCTCGGTGCGTGCCCGGAGTTGTTCGTTGCGAGTTTCAACAGCTTCCCGCTTCAAGCGTTCGGTTTCACGAACTGAATCCCGCGCCTGCACGGTGTCGATCAGATTTCTGACACGCGCGAGCAGGTCGGCTTCCGAAAACGGCTTGACGATGAAATCCTGCGCGCCTTCCTTCAGCAGGCGGACGCGGAGCTCATCGTCCGCTTTTGCAGAAAGAACCAGGATTGGCGTTTCGCCGAACTGCTCGTGCGCCCGCACGCGTGCGATCATTTCCGCGCCGCTCACTCTGGGCATCATGATGTCGGATACGATCAGCGTCGGTTTGAACGAGAGGGCGAGCGCCAGACCTTCTTCCCCATCGAACGCCGAGGCAACCTGGTATTCGCGCGCGAGCGCCTGCGAGATGAAGCGGTTCATATCGGGGTTGTCTTCGACCACCAGGACCCTGGAGTGCGAGTCGCGCCTCTCGTTGTCCGCCCCGTCAATGCGCGGCGGCGCGACGGAAGTGCGCAGTTCGTCGATCATTCCCGCCATGACGTTCGCATCGGCATGCCGCGCGGCAGAAGTCGCAATCGGCAGGTCACCTGTGTGCTGTTGCGGCAGCACGATCTCGAAGCGCGCCCCGCCGAGCTCCGAATCGGTTACGCGCACCGTCCCGCGATGCAGCTCGACGAACTCGCGTGCGATCGCAAGACCGAGCCCGGTGCCGCCCTTCTGACGGTTCGTTCCACCGTCGCCTTGGCGAAATCGCTCGAAGATTGCCTCGCGCAAGTCAGGACGCACGCCCGCGCCGTTGTCCTCGACGCAGATGACCAGCGCATCCTGCGACATCTGCGTCGTGCACCGGATGATGCCGCCGTTCGGTGCAAACTTGAATGCATTGGAGATGAGGTTCATGAGCACGCGCTCGAGCTTCTCCGGATCGACCATCGCCCGAAGCTCCTCGTCCACTACCACGCGAAAATCCATGTTTCGCTCGGCCGCCAGCACGTCGAAATGCGATGCGACGAATCGGGTCAGCGCGGCAACATCCGTATCGCTGAGCTCGATGTTGAGTTTCTTCGCTTCGAGTTTCGAGATATCCAGCAGATCGTTCACGTGCTTGAGCAGCATGCGTGCGTTGCGCCCGATCATCTCGGCAATCTCGATGCGCTCCGCATGCTCGGTACCGGGTAGTTTGAGCCGCTCGGCCGGCCCGAGAATCAGCGCCAGCGGCGTGCGCAGTTCGTGGCTGACATTGGCGAAGAACTGCGTCCTGATCTCGTCGAGCTCGCGGATGCGGCCTTCCGGGACGATGTAGACGACGCGGCCGCTCGCATCCCTGACTGGGATCATCGAAAAATCGATGATGATGGTCTCGCGGCCACCGGCGCGCCCATAGACCTCGGCGTCGTACCGGATGAATTCGCCGCGGGCCGCGCGGGCCACCGCAGCCTTGAGCGTCTCGCGGGTTTCTTCCGTCACGCCCCACCAGAAGCATTCCCAGAACGGTTTGCCCTCGACGTCCGCAAGCTTGAGGCCGCCGCCTTCGAGCGCGGCGCGGTTCACTTCGAGGAGCGTGCCGTGCGCATCGAGAACGGCGACGAACTGATACATCTCGTCGAGAGCGACCCGGGCGAGCTTCTGCCGATGCTCCTGGGCGGTATCTGTCGCGAGAATCCGGGTCCCGCGCACGTCGATCAGGTTTTCGTCGGTGGTTTCGGGTTCGTTGACGCGCGCCACTCTTGATCTTCCATTCATCGGGTTATGTCGACCGCAGAAGACCCTCCCACGGGTGACCGATACGGTCTGGGGCGCGAGCCTGCCGCAAGGAGTCTGCCTGATCTGTAGGAGTCATCCGGGGAAAGCGTCATCTCCGGCCGACTTCCACCGCGCGCTCGCAGCCAACCGACCTTTGTTTTGCGAAGCCGCGCAAAGGCACCGCTCACTGCAAAAACAGCGACTTAGCCGTGGCGCGTCGCCGCCTCGCAAACCCGCCTGTCAATCGGTGTCACCCCGACTGTCGAGGGTTGGGATACAGCTCTCAATTCATCGCCGGTTGAATCAAGAGTTAGCGGAATCAAGCCGATACGGATCACTGGGACGCTCTCGGTCGGGCGTCAGGATCGGTATCGTCCATGAACAGGCTGGATTTCTCGCACTTGCCATTACGCACGAAGCTCATCGCGGCCAGCGCGTTGACGGCTTCCATTGCGCTGCTGATTGCGGCGCTCACGCAGGGCGTCACCTCGTATTTCTACAGCCACGCCGAAGCTTATGAGCACTTGCACGCGGTGGCGCGTGTCATCGCCGGCCGCAGCACGGCGGCGATCCAGAGCCAGGACTTCGGCCAGGCCGAACAGCTCGTGAGTGCGCTGCGCGTCGAACCGAACGTCGAAGAAGCACTGCTCATCGACAGCGAGAAGCGCGTGCTCATGCACTACGCGGGCAGCAAGACGATGCTGATCCCGAATGCCTCGGGCGATTTGACCCCGATCCAGAAGTGGCAGCAGGAAGCGATCAAGAGCAGCGAGCACCAGCATCGCTTCGACGGGCTGACCGCACTCCATCTGGTTTACCCGATCATCGACAGCGGCAAGCTGATCGGCCACCTGTACATACGCGCGAATCTCTCCGAGCTGCAGGAGGCGATCCTCGTGCAGCTCGCGATCCTGCTCGGCTCTTCGGCCATCGCGTTCGCGCTGGCCTACCTACTGGCGCGGCGCGTGCAGCGGCAGATCGCCGCGCCGCTGCTCAATCTGGTCGACACCATGCAGGCTGCCGAACGCGGTGACTACTCGCGGCGCGCGCAGGTGACGTCGGACGACGAAATCGGGCACCTGATGCGCGGCTTCAACATGATGCTCGGCCAGGTCGAGAACCGCGAGCAGGAACTCGGCAAGCAGCACGAGTACCTGGAGTCGCAGGTGATCGAGCGCACCAAGAGTCTGGCGGAAGCCAACAAGACGCTGCGCCAGGCGATGAACGATTCCGTCGAAGCATGCCGCACCGCCGAAGCCGCCAGTAAGGCGAAAAGCGAATTCCTCGCGCGCATGTCGCACGAGATCCGCACGCCGATGAACGGCGTGCTGGGCATGACCGAACTGTTGCTCGACTCCAAGCTCGATCCGCGGCAGCGCCGCTTCGCGGCGACGATCCAGAGTTCGGCCGACGCGCTGCTCGCCATCATCAACGACATCCTGGATTTCTCGAAGATCGAGGCCGGCAAGCTGCGGCTCGAGTCGCAGGATCTCGACATCCGCCAGGTCGTCGAAGAAGTCATCGACCTGTTCGCGCAGCGCGCGCATCAGAAAGGTATCGAGCTGCTGCTCGACATCGATCCGTACCTGCACCGTTGGGCCACCGGCGACGAGCTGCGCATTCGCCAGATCCTGATGAACCTGGTGTCGAACGCGCTGAAGTTCACTGCGAGCGGTCACGTGCTGATGCGCTTGCGCGGCATCAATCCTTCCGAGACGCATGTTTCGCTGGTCATCGATGTGGTCGACACCGGCACCGGCATTCTTCCCGAGAACCAGGCGGCGATCTTCGATGCTTTCGTGCAGGAAGACGGCTCGACCACGCGCCGCTTCGGCGGCACGGGACTGGGACTCGCGATCAGCCGCCAGCTCGCGACGCTCATGGGTGGCGACATCACGGTAGTCAGCCAGCCGGGACAAGGTTCCACCTTCTCGCTCGCCATCACACTGCCGGCCGCGCCGGCCATCGCCTCGGATACGTCGCAGGGGCTGATGCTCGCGCCGGGCACGCGCGTGCTGGTGGTCGACGACAGCGCGATCAATGTCGAGATCCTGGCGTCGCAGCTCGAGGCGTGGGGATTCATCGTGTCGACCGCGGCCAGCGCGCTGGAAGCACAGTCGCATCTCAACGCCATGCAGGCCTCGAACACACTGCCCAAGATCATCGTGCTCGACTGGCACATGCCCGAACAAAATGGCGTCGACTGGTTGTCCAGCGTGCGTCGCAATCCGCAGTGGAAGTCCATCCCCGCCATCATGGTGAGTTCGGTGGCGGACGATCTGGAGATCGCCCTGGTCACGCAGCTCGCGCCCATGCGCCGCCTCGCCAAGCCCGTTCGCCAGAGCATGTTGCGCCGTGCCTTGCACGAAGCGCTGCAGGCCGTGCCTTTCCACGAAGTCAGTTCCGCTCCCGCCATGCTCGCGCCGGAGAACGAACCCGTGCTCGATCACCTTTCGGTCCTCCTGGTCGAGGACAACATGGTCAACTGCACGCTCGCGCTGGAAATGCTGCAACGGCTCGGCTGCGACGCCATGCACGCCGGCAACGGCGTCGAGGCACTCGACGCGCTCGAGAAGCAGTCGTTCGACGTGGTGCTGATGGACTGCCAGATGCCGGTCATGGACGGCTTCATCGCCACGCGCAAGCTGCGCGAGCGCGAAGTCTTCAAGAAACTCGAGCCGACGCGCGTGGTCGCGCTGACCGCCAATGCGCTGGCCGGTGACCGCGAAGCCTGTCTCGCCGCCGGCATGAACGACTATCTCGCCAAGCCCTTCACGCTCGCGCAGCTGCGCAACATCCTCCTGCCGAGCAAGGTTTCGCGTTCGGCGGCCAACAAGGTGACGCTGGATTCATCCGCCATCGACGCCGTGCGCCAGCTCGACCCGGACGGACAGGACCGCCTGCTGTCGCGCCTGATCGCGCTGTATCGCGATGACTCCTCGCAGCTGCTGGCCGACATCGACAACGGCATGAAGGTGGGTGATGCCGAAGTCGTGGCGCGCGCCGCCCACACGTTGAAGAGCTCGAGCGCCAACCTCGGCGCTACCAACGTCGCGGCGATCGCGCGCAAGATCGAAACCGCGGCGCGCCAGGGTGACATCACGGATCTGCCGGGCTCGCTCACGCAGCTGCGCGCGCAGCGTACCGTCGCGCTGTCGGAACTCGAAGCGCTCGACAACGCGGCCAAGGTTGCCTGAAAGTGAATCAGGGGAACGGCGCACCTATCCACGTGCTCATCGTCGACGACGATGCGGGTTCGCGCCTGCTGATGCGCCGCGCACTCGAGCGCAGCGGCTTCGTGATTTCGGAAGCGGCCGACGGTACCGCCGCCGTCGCAGCGGTGGAAGCCGGCGAATGCGATGCCGTGCTGATGGACGTCGAAATGCCGTCGATGAACGGCTACGACGCCTGCAAGGCGATCCGCGCGCGCGCGGGCGGCACGCACCTGCCCATCATGATGGTGACGGGCCGCGACGACGTGGCTTCGATCAACCAGTCCTACCAGGCGGGTGCGACGGACTTCCTGGCCAAGCCGATCAACTGGAACTTGTTAGGTCATCGCGTGCAGTACCTGGTGCGCGGCGGCCGGCTGGTGCAGGAACTCGAAGAGAGCGAAGGCCGGCAACGCGCCATGCTCGACGCCCTGCCTGACCTGCTGCTGGTCGTCGACCTGCAGGGCCGCATCGTCGACCGGCTGGGTGCGACCGGCAACCATCCGTTCCTCGCCGGCGGCATGAAGGTCGATCAGAAGATCGTCGAACTGGTCAGTGGCGATGCCGCACGCGCGATCACGCACGCGCTGGACGATTGCCGGGTGCGCAATGAACGCACCGAAGTCGAATTCGAATGCATGCGCGAGGGCGTCGAACGACGCTTCGAGACGCGCATCGTGCCTTACGATCGCGGCCGCCTGCTGCTGGTGTTGCGTGACGTGACCGAGCGTCATCGCGCCGCCAACCGCATCCGCGAACTGGCGTTCTTCGATCCGCTCACGCAATTGCCGAACCGCCAGTACCTGCTGCAGTTGCTGGAGGAGGCGCGCCGCGAAGCCGCCACGACCGGCGAACGCTTCGCTGTCGTGCGCATCAATCTCGACGAGTTCAAGCGCATCAACGACAGCATCGGCCACGGCGCGGGCGACGCGTTGCTGCAGGCCGTGGCCTCGCGCCTCGGCACTTTCCTCAAACTCGAGCAGGACGGCGCGGTGACCATGCCGCTGGCGCGCCTCGCCGGTGACGAATTCGCGGTGGCCATCCGCCACCTGCAGTCCGATGGCGACGTGCAAAGCGCCATCAGCAACATCACCGCCGCCTTCGCATCGCCCTTCCTGATCCGGCACCGCGACTTCTTCGTCACCTGCACCATCGGCATCGCGATCTTTCCCGATCACGGCAGCTTCGCGGACGAACTGCTGCGCACCGCCGGCCTCGCGCTGCACGAGGCGAAGACATTGGGCGGCAATCGCGGCGTCATCTACAGCGAACACATGCGCGCCCGTTCGGTCGCGCGGCTCGAGCTCGAGACCGACCTGCGGCGCGCCCTCGAAGCCAACGAACTGTTCCTCGCCTATCAACCGCAGATCGAGCTGGCCACGGGCCGCATCGCCAGCGTCGAGGCACTGGTGCGCTGGCGCCATCCCACGCGCGGCATCGTACCGCCGGATGAATTCATTCCGATCGCCGAGGAATCGGGCCTGATCGTACCGCTGTCCGACCTGGTGATGCGCCAGGCGCTCAAGCAGATCGCTCAGTGGTGGCAGGATGGCTGCCGCGACCTGCGCGTAGCGGTCAACGTCTCAGGCGCGCAGTTCGAAGCGCCGGGATTCCCGGACTGGGTGTTCGCGCATCTGGATGAAGCGGGCTTGCCCGGCGCGTGTCTCGAATTGGAAATCACCGAGAGCCTGTTGATGGCCGACGAAGCCGCGGCGGCGCTGGCCGTGCGCGCGGTGCGCGAACTCGGCGTGCACGTCGCGATCGACGATTTCGGCACAGGCTATTCGTCACTCGCCTATCTGAAGCACTTCCCGATCGAGGCGCTCAAGATCGATCGTTCGTTCGTGGCGGATCTGGGCCGCGACTCGAACGATGCCGCGATTTGCGCCGCCATCATCGCGATGGGCCGGCAGTTGGGCCTCAAGATCGTCGCCGAAGGCGTCGAGACCAAGGAGCAGCTGCAGTTCCTGGCGACGCACGGCTGTACGCTGGCGCAGGGCTTCTACATCGCGCGTCCGATGGAAGCCGCGGAAATGCAGAAGGTGCTGCGCATCGGAGAGAGCGACACGGCCACGATGCCGATGCTCGTACCGCCGAAGTACGGCGTCAATGTGCCGCTGGCGGACTACGAAGCCGCTCTGCTGCTCAAGGTGGCGAAGCAGCAGTAATGGGGACCATTACACGTTGAAGCGGAAATGCATCACGTCGCCTTCCTTGACGAGATACTCCTTTCCCTCGAGGCGCAGCTTGCCGGCGTCTTTCGCGCCCGCCTCGCCCTGGTACTTGATGAAGTCGTCATACGCGATCACTTCCGCGCGGATGAAACCCCGCTCGAAGTCGGTATGGATGACGCCGGCGGCCTGTGGCGCGGTCGAGCCGCCACGCACGGTCCAGGCGCGCACTTCCTTCACGCCGGCCGTGAAGTACGTCTGCAGGCCTAGCAAGTCGTAGCCGGCGCGAATGACGCGATTAAGGCCAGGCTCCGCGAGGCCGAGATCCTTGAGGAACTCGGCACGATCGGCTTCATCGAGCTGTGAGATCTCCGCTTCGATCGCGGCGCACACGGCGACCACCACCGCGCCTTCGGTCCTGGCGCGCGCGGTCACCGCATCGAGATGCGCATTGTTCGTGAATCCGTCTTCCTTCACGTTGGCCACGTACATGACGGGCTTCGCGGTCAGCAGGTGCAGCTCCTGGCTGTCGGCCTTCTCGTCCTTCGTGAGGCCCATGGAACGCACGGGCTTGCCGTCATCGAGGTGCTTTTGCATGCGCTCGAACAAGTCCTTCTTGCGCGCCGCATCTTTGTCGCCGCCCTTGGCGGCCTTGGTGTTCCTGTCTACCGCCTTCTCCACCGACTGCAGGTCGGTCAGCGCCAGCTCGGTGTCGATGATGTCGATGTCCGAGATGGGATTCACGCGGCCCGACACGTGCACGATGTCGGCGTCCTCGAAACAACGCACCACGTGCGAGATCGCATCGGTTTCGCGAATGTGCGCGAGGAACTTGTTGCCGAGTCCTTCACCCTGCGACGCGCCGGCCACGAGGCCCGCGATGTCGACGAATTCCACGGTGGTCGGGACGATCTTTTCGGGTTCGACAATCTTCGAAAGCGCGTCGAGCCGCGGATCCGGCACCGGCACGATGCCGATGTTCGGGTCGATGGTGCAGAACGGGTAGTTCTCGGCCGCGATCTGCGCGCGCGTGAGCGCGTTGAACAGCGTGGACTTGCCGACGTTGGGAAGTCCCACGATGCCGCACTTGATGCCCATTCAATTCTCCGTGTCCGTCAATTCGTGTCGGGCTTTGCCGCCGCACGCGCATGTAGTTTGTTCATGGCGATCTGCGCGCCCGAGCGCAGCATCTCTTCGATTGCGTCCGCGCCCGCCACGATCGTTTCATCGATCGTGCGCTGCTCGTCTGCTCCCGCGCGCGTCAATACGAAGTCCACGACTTCGTTCTTCGTGCCGGGATGGCTCACGCCGATGCGCAAGCGCCAGAATCCATCGCCCTGCGCGGCAATGATGTCGCGCAGGCCATTGTGGCCGCCGTGGCCGCCGCCGTCTTTCAAACGCACCGTGCCGCTCGGCAAATCGATTTCATCGTGCGCCACCAGCATCTGTGCCGGCGCGAACTTGTAGAAACCGAGAATGCTCGAGACCGGGCCGCCGCTGCGATTCATGTAGCTCATGGGCTTCGCCAGCCAGACGTCCTCGCCGCCCAGCACCACGCGCGCGAGCTCGGCCTGGTGTTTGCCTTCGCTGCGAAAGGTACCGCCGTGGCGGCGCGCCAGCTCGTCCACCAGCCAGAAGCCGGCGTTGTGGCGTGTGCGCGCGTATTCGCCTCCGGGATTGCCCAGCCCGACGATGAGTTTGAGAACGTTGCCGGCCATCGGTTTGGAGTCGTGAAAGCGACAGCGGGAGAAATGTCGCCATTTCCCCCGCTGCGGCAATCGACGAAGTAGTTAGTAAGGATGGAGCGGACCTGCGTCCGCCCCATTCCACACAATTTACTTCTTTCCGCCTTCCTTCTTCGCGGGAGCCGCGGCGGCACCCTTGGCATCGCCAGCGGCGGGAGCGCCCTTGGCATCGCCCGGCTTCGCACCGGCGGCAGCCGCACCCTCGGCCGGAGCAGCAGCGGCGCCTTCGGCAGGCGTCGCGGCAGCCACTTCGGCGGTCGGTTCCGGCTCTTCCGCACGCGGCGGATGGACGGTGACGACCACGGCGTCGCCCTTGGCGATCGACGGGATGCTCACGCCTTCCGGCAGCGGCAGATCGGACAGGTGCTTCGACTCGTTCATCTCCATCTTCGAAAGATCGAGCTCGATGAAATCGGGCAGATCCTTCGGCAGGCAGGAGATTTCGATGTCGGCGATGCGGTGCGAGACCACGCCGCCCTGCGACTTCACGCCCGGAGCGGCCGCTTCACCCTTGAAGTGAATCGGGATGTGGATGCGGATCTTCTCCGTCTCCACCACGCGCTGCAGGTCGACGTGCTGAATGGCGTTTCGGGCCGGATGCATCTGCAGATCTTTGACGATCGCAGCCTGCAGCTTGTCTCCCACCTTCAGGTTGATGATCGAGGAATAGAATTTCTCGTTGTCCACCAGCGTCATCAGCTTCTGGTGATTGAGAGTGATGGCACGGGGTTCCTTGTGGCCCCCGTACAGGATTGCCGGCACTTGTCCCACGTGACGCAGGCGGCGGCTCGCACCCTTGCCCTGCCCATCGCGGAACTCGGCGGCGAGTTCGAATGAAATACGCATTTATAAGACTCCAGTTACTTCCAACATTCGGCGGACACCGCGACCAGTGCCGCCACCTTCCAACTAATCCAGATACAGGCTGCTCACCGAATCCTCGTCGCGGATGCGACGAATGGTCTCGGCCAGCAACCCCGCAACCGACAACTGCCGGATGCGTCCACATTGTTTCGCCGCCGCCGACAACGGGATGGTGTCGGTCACCACCAGCTCGTCGATCGCCGACTTCGTGATCTTCTCGATGGCGTTGCCGGAGAGGATCGCGTGCGTGATGTATGCCACCACCTTCACCGCTCCATCGTCCTTCAACGCCTGGGCACCTGCCGCCAGCGTGCCCGCCGTATCCACCATGTCGTCGACCAGCACGCAGGTCTTGCCCGCGACGTCGCCGATGATGTTCATCACCTTCGACTCGTTCGGCCGCGGCCGGCGCTTGTCGATGATGGCGAGATCGGCATCGTCGAGCCGCTTCGCCAACGCGCGCGCGCGCACCACGCCACCCACGTCCGGCGACACCACGATCATGTTCTCGTAGCGCTGCCGGTAGGCATCGCCTAACAACACGGGCGACGCGTACACATTGTCCACCGGGATGTCGAAGAATCCCTGTATCTGGTCCGAGTGCAGGTCGATCGTCAGCAGACGATTCACACCCGCGCTCTGAATCATGTTCGCCACCAGCTTCGCGGTGATCGCGGAGCGCGTGGCGCGCGGCCGGCGATCCTGGCGCGAATACCCGAAGTACGGCACGACTGCCGTGATGCGCGCCGCCGAGGCGCGCCGGCAGGCGTCCACCATCACCAGCAACTCCATCAGGTGATCGTTCGCCGGTGGACACGTGGGCTGCACGATGAACACATCGCGGCCGCGCACGTTCTCCATCAGCTCGATGTTCACCTCACCGTCGGAAAACCTGCCGACGTAGGCGCGCCCGAGCGGCGAGGTCAGATGACGCGCGATGTCGTGAGCCAGCACCGGATTGGCATTGCCCGCGAACAGCGTCAGCGTTTCTGAATCCACTCGACCTCCCTAATTGGCTGGGGTGGAAGGATTCGAACCTCCGAATGGCGGGATCAAAACCCGCTGCCTTACCACTTGGCGACACCCCAACGGCCTAACTCTTCGAGCGGCGGCCCAGCTCTTCTAACAAAGGAGAGCTGTCGAGCCCGCGCGCCACGTACGCGCGCCACGCATCGGGTACTCGTGCCGCGACGCGCTCCGCGTCTGCCGCGCGCGCAAATTCCGCGAACACGCAGGAGCCGGTACCCGTCAATCGCGCCGTCGCGTGCCGGCCAAGCCAGTCCAACGCCTCACCCACCGCTGGAAAGTGCGCGCGGACAACTGCCTCGCAATCGTTCCGCCCGCCCGATTCCAAAAAGCCGCGCATTGTGGTGGGGGGTGAATTCCGTGTCAATTCAGCAGCCTGGAATACGGCGGCCGTGGGGACGCTTACGCCCGGAAAGATGATCAGGTACCAGGCGCCCGCGGGAAGCGTGACCGGCGTGAGGCGTTCGCCGATACCTTCGGCCCAGGCGGACCGTCCGGCAACGAAAACGGGAACATCGGCGCCCAACATGGCGCCTATTGCCGCGATCTCCGCCAAAGTGAGCCCCGTCCGCCACATTTGGTTGAGCGCCACCAAGATCGTGGCCGCATCCGAGCTGCCCCCTCCGAGCCCTCCGCCCGCAGGAATGCTCTTCTTTATGGTGATCTCCGCTCCGAGCCGGGTTCCGGTCGCCGCCTGGAGCGCCCGGGCGGCCCGGACCGTCAGGTCGTCGGCCTCGGTGACCCCGACCGGACCCGCGGGCCGACTGATCACGCCATCGTCGCGAACCTCGATCTCGATCCGGTCGCACAGATCGACCAGCCGGAACACCGTCTGCAATTCGTGATACCCGTCGGCGCGTCGGCCAACGATGTGCAACATGAGGTTGAGCTTGGCCGGCGCCGGCCAGGACGAGGCACTCACGGCCGCCAGGTTTCGACCAGGAGTTTCAGGCGTGCACCCTCGCGCTCGGCGGTGAGCCTGCGCGGCAGCGCGAATCCCAGATCCGGCGCGCGCGAATTGATGCTGACGCGCCAACCGTTCTGCGTGAAATCGCGGATCTCACCGCTGACCGCGTCCTGGTTGAGTTCGGAATCGCCCGGTGCGGGAATGCCTAACAACCACCAACGCAGCTCCAAGAGTGGCAGCGCGAAACCCAACCGCCGTTCGAGTTCGGCGCGCGCGGCGAGGCCATCGAGTCGTTCGCCGCGGCTGGTGAAAATCCGCAGCTCCGCGCCTTCGAGCTCGACGCGCAGGCCGCCGATGCCGAGCGGCCCGTCGAGCGACAGATCGGAACGCTGCGGCTGCTGCGCGTACCGCAATCCGGCGGAGAAGCCTTGCCCCTGCGCGGCGACGGCTACGCGGCCGGTGAGGCTGTAGTTGGTGAAGTTCTCGAGCGCGGCGCGCTGCTCGGGCCAGGGTGCATTGGCGCCGGGCCCCGCGACGGGCGCGGGAGGGGCGGTTCGGCAGCCTGCCAGCAGCGCAACGACAGCCAGCACCGCAATGGCGCCGCGGGCGGTATGCGCAGCAGCGCGGCGCATCGGTGAATCCCGGCCTAACTACCGGTGGAGGCGGGTGGGGGCGTGGTCTCCAGAGGCGGCGGACCTTCCGCGTCGGGCGATTTCTCCTGCGGCGCGCCCTTGGGTGCGGGCGGCTCCATCTTGGTGCCCGTGAGCCGTTCGATGGTGGCGCGCAGCGGCTTGGAATCCGGCTGGCGCGCCAACGATCGTGCCCACAAGGCGCGCGCTTCGGACTGTTTGCCGCTCACCCACAATAGTTCGCCCCAGTGCGAGGCGATTTCCGCGTCGGGGAAAATTCGGTATGCGCGCTCGAGGTGCGGCAATGCGCCAGGAATGTCGCCGCGCCGGAACAGCACCCAGCCGAGGCTGTCGAGAAATGCCGGGTTGTCCGGCGAAGCCACGAGCGCCTTGCGGATCATCGATTCGGCGCGCGGCAATTTCTGGTTGCGATCGGCCAGCGAGTAACCGAGCGCATTGAGCAGACTGGCATCGTCGGGGCGCTGCCGGAGCAGGCTCTCGAAACTCTTCACGGAGTCTTTCGTCAGACCCGCCTTCTCCTGCGTGAGCGCGATCTGGTAGCGCACGCCGGGATGATCGGGAAAACGTTCGAGCGCGAGCTGCAGCAGAGCGATGGCTTCGGTGATGTGACCGGTGTCATCGAGCAACGCCGCCTTGGCGAACTCCACGTCGAGCGCTTCGGAACGCTCCTTGGCCGCGAAATCGTCGAGCAGGCGGAATGCGGCGGCGCGATCGTCGCGCTGCATGAGCAGGCGCGCTGCGCGGCCGCGCACGATGAGCCCGGCACCGGCTTCGGCGAGCTTGGTGTAGCCCTCGAGCGCCAGATCGGTGCGACCCTCGCGTTCGGCGATGGACGATAGATAGAAGAACGCCTCGGGCGCCGCGGTCTGCGAGCCGATCAATCCACCGAAGCGACGGCCGGCCTCCGTCATGTCGCCCATCTGGTAGGCGAGCTTGCCCAGGCGCAGGTCGGCCTCGTCGCGCACGGTTGCATCGGTGCGCATGCTCTCCAGCTCCTGGCGTGCTTCGTCGAGACGATCGAGGCGCAGCAGCGTGTCGGCGTACGCGAAGCGCTGCGTGTCGGGCTCGAGCGCCGCGGCTTCCTGCGAGATGGCGATGGCGCCGACCGAGTCGCCTTCGGCCGTGAGCACGCGCGCGAGCTGCGCACGCGCATCACCCGATGCGGGTTCGCTGTCGAGCATGCGGCTCGCGAGTTTGTGCGCGGTGCTGAAATCGAAACCTTCGAGCGCGAGATCGACGCCCGCCGCGAGCACGCGGTCGGAAACGTCTTTCGATTCGAGCAGCGGCCGGAGTGTTTCCAGCGCGATGGCCGTACCACCCGAGTCGCTGACGTCGCCGATGAGGCTGACCAGGGCTTCGTCGCCCCCGAGTTCGTGCGTGCGCAGGATGGCTGCACTCGCCTCCTCCGTTTGATAGAGCCGCGTCGCGGCCACCGCCACGGCGGCCGCTGCGCCCGCGCTCTGGGGCTCGAGCTTCTGCCAGCGCCGGGCGGCGCGCGCCGCAGCGCCAATCTGCTGGCAATCCGCGGCGACCTTGTTGGCGCGTTCGGAAACCTTCGCGTCGTTGGTGCCGAGCGCGGCCTTCAGGTAGCGATCGGCGCCGCCGCGGCAATCGCCGCGCGACAGCGCCATGTCGGCGAGCACCAGCGCGGCGTTGTCCGAATTGGTGGTGGACAAAGCGCCGGCATTGATTGGCACCAAGGTGGCAAGGGCCAGGGCCAAAGCGCGCGAGACAACCGGGAGAAATGCGTTTCGTAGCATGGAAGGCACTATAACTGGACCTTCGCCCCTTACAATGGTTCGCGTGAAAGACACCATTCGATTGCGGCTCGAAAAAATGGTCGACCGCTATGAGGAAATCGGACGAATGCTGGCGGACCCCGCCGTCATCGGCCGACAACGCGAGTTCCGCGAGCTGTCCGTGGAATATGCCCGCCTGACGCCCGTCGCCGAGAAATTCGGCGCGTTCCAGGCGCTCGAGCGCGAGCTGAAATCGGCGCGCGAAATGCAGGACGACTCCGATCCCGCGATGCGCGAAATGGGCGGCGAGGAATCCGCGCGGCTCGCTCCTGTGCTCGAGCGCGCCGAGGACGCCCTGAAAGCGTTGCTGATTCCGCGCGATCCGCGCGACGACAAGAACATTTATCTCGAAGTGCGCGCCGGCACCGGCGGCGATGAAGCCGCAATTTTTGCGGGCGACTTGTTTCGCATGTACGCGCGCTATGCCGAAACGCACGGTTTCACGGTGGAAACGCTGTCGGAAAGTTCCGGCGAGCACGGCGGCTATCGCGAGATCATCAGCCGCATCGCAGGGCCGGGCGCGTTTGCGCGCTTCAAGTTCGAATCCGGCGTGCATCGCGTGCAGCGCGTGCCCGCCACCGAAGCGCAGGGGCGCATCCACACTTCCGCGTGCACGGTCGCGATTCTTCCCGAGCCCGACGAAGTCGAAGCCACGGATCTGAATCCCGCCGAACTGCGCGTCGACACGTTCCGCGCTTCGGGCGCCGGCGGCCAGCACGTCAACAAGACCGATTCCGCCATCCGCATCACGCACCTGCCGACCGGCCTCGTGGTCGAGTGCCAGGACGAGCGCTCGCAGCACAAGAATCGCTCGCGCGCAATGGCGCTGATGAAGGCGAAGTTGTTAGCCGCCGAGCAGCAGAAGCGCGACAGCGAGATCGCGCAGAACCGCAAGTTGCAGGTGGGTACGGGCGATCGTTCCGAACGCATCCGTACCTACAACTTTCCGCAGGGACGCGTCACCGATCACCGCATCAATCTCACGCTCTACAAACTCGCCGACATCATGCAGGGCAAGATCGATGAACTGCTCGACGCCCTGCAGCACGAGCACCAGGCCGAGCAGCTCGCGGAGGAAGAGCAGCGAGGCGTGGCGTGAAATCCGCGGCGCCGCAAGCCGCCCGCGGCGTAGCCGCACAAGCCGCAAGTGGCGTCGCGCCGCCGCCCATCGTCGAGGTACCGAGCGCCACCGGTATCGATGCGCGCATCGTGATCGCGGGGCCGGGGGCACGCGCGATCGCGTTCATTCTCGATTTCCTGATTCGTTTCAGCCTGGCAATGGCCTATCTGCTGCTCGCGGCCTGGGCGATCCTCGGCAATCTCGAATTCGATGTCGAGCCGGACAATGAAACGCTGTGGAAGCTGGCCGGCATCGTACCCACCTCGATCATCTACTTCTGCTATCACCTGATTCTCGAGCCATTGATGGCGGGCCGCACGCCCGGCAAGCGCATGACCGGAATCCGCGTGCTGACCCTCGAAGGACGCGTCCCCGCGATCGGTCCGCTGGTGACACGCAATATCTTCCGGCTCGTCGATTCACTGCCGGTGCTCTATACGGTCGGCCTGCTGTTCGTGATATTCGGCCGGCGACATCTGCGCCTCGGCGATATCGCCGCCGGCACCGTGCTGGCGCTGGAGCGCGCGCCGTTCCTGCAGAAACTCGACGCGCTGCGCGGCGCTCCCGCGCAACATGCTGCCTGGCACGAAGCCGGCCGGCGCGCCGCCGCGTTGAGTCGCAGGCGCGGCAGCGAAGTCACCGAGGCGCTGGCAGTCGTTGACGACTACCGGCGCGCGGCGCGTGAACTCGGCGGCGCGCGCCTGGCGGCGGACCCGGCCGAGGCACGTTCCACCGAATACCTCGAGGCGGTCTACGCGGATCTGCATGACGTCATCCATCGCCCGGCGAGCCGTTTCTGGCAGATGGCGCATTCCCTCATGCGCGACCAGATCCCCGCGGCGCTCGCGCAGATGCGCATTCATCTGCTCGCCGTGGTGCTGTTGTTCGTGATCGCCACGGTCGCCGGTGCATGGCTGGTCTACACCTACCCCGACCTCATCGCGATGTTCGCGAGCCCGCGCACCATCGCGACGGTCGAGCGCGGTGAGTTGTGGACCGATGGACTGTTGAACGTCACTCCGTCCGCCGTGCTGTCGGTGGACATCCTCACTAACAACATCATCGTGGCGCTGTTCGCGTTCTGTTCGGGCGTGGTATTCGGCCTCGGCACGTTCTACATCATCGGGTTGAACGGCCTGCAGCTAGGCGCGATATTTGCGTTCACCGGCCAGCACGAGTTGGCGGGTCGACTGTTCGACTTCGTGATCGCGCACGGCTGCGTGGAGTTGTCGTGTATCTGCATCGCCGGCGCGGCCGGCGCTTACGTGGGCGAGGCGCTGATCCGCCCCGGTGCGCTCACGCGCAGCGAGTCGTTTCGCCGCGCCGCCGCGGAAAGCGTGCGCGTGCTGTTCGCGCTGACGCTGCTGCTGCTCGTGAGCGGATTCATCGAAGGGTATGTATCGCCGGATCCGGAGGTGCCGCGCTGGGCGCGCGTCACCATCGGCGTCGGCTACTGGTTGTTCATGATCTCGCTGCTGCGCGGCTACGTCTTTGGGCGCAGCCGTGGCGGGAAAGCCATTGCTGCCTGAGCCGCCGCGAACTTGCCGGCAGATTTCCGGTCTTTAGAGTCAACCAACGCCGAGCTGCAACGTTGAAGGTTCGAGGAGACCTCTATGTACGCGAAATGGACCTTGGCCGCGCTTGCGGTTGCCGCCCTGACCGGAGGGTGCGCAGTCGCCGATCCGGCCGTGGCGCCCCCGGTCGAACCCGCGCCAGCCAGTACTGCGCCGAGCACTGCCGTGCCGGCCGACGCCGATATTTACGTTTATCCGTCCAAGGGTCAGACGGACAAACAGCTCGACCGCGATCGTTACGAATGTCACAACTGGGCGGTGACGCAGTCCCGCTACAACCCCAGCGAACCGCATCTCGCACCGCACCAGCAGATAAGGGTGGTGGAAGGTCCACCGCCCGGTCAGTCGGCAGTCGGGGGCGCGGTGACGGGTGCGGTAATTGGCGCGGCGATCGGCTCGCCGCGGGATACGGGTGAAGGTGCCGTGGCCGGCGCGATCGCCGGCGCGGTGATCGGCGCCTCCTCGGAGGCGGCGCGCCGCAAGGAGAGCGAGCGAGTCAACACCCGCGTCAGCGCGGATGCCGAGGCCGAGCGTGCGCGACTCGAGCGACAGGCTTCCGACTATCGTCGCGCGATCTCCGCCTGCCTCGAAGGCCGCGGTTACACTGTCAAATAGTTGTGAATGTGGGTCCGGAGAAAATCATGCTTGCGAAAGGAAAAAACCTGCGTCGATTGGCCGTCATCCTTTTGGCATTGGGCGCAACCACGGCGTTCGCCGCCGGCGATCCGTACCGGAACCGCGACAACAACCGTGGACACGACCGCGGACATCAGCAACAGCCGCGCAGCGAATCGCGCATCGACGATCGCTACAGGCACAACCGCAGCTACCCGTCGCGCGGTTACGTCGCGCCGCTGCTGCCGCAGGGTTATCGCAGCGTTCGATATCGCGGCTCGCCTTACTACTATTCTCGTGGCGCGTGGTATCGCCCGTATGGACCGCGTTTCCTCGTCGTCGCGCCGCCCATCGGCATCGGTATCGGCTTTCTGCCGCCCTACTACACGCGGGTGTGGTACGGCGGGATGCCTTACTACTACGCCGACGATACTTACTACTCATGGCGGCCGGAACGTCGCGAATACGTCGTGACCGATCCGCCGGCCGGAGAACCGTCGCGCGTCGACGACGACGCAACGCAGGGCAGCGACGAGATCTTCGTTTATCCGAAGAACGGGCAGACTGAAGAACAGCAGGCGACCGATCGCTACGAGTGTCACGCCTGGGCGGTCCAGAAGACCGGCTTCGATCCCACGCGCCCATCGGGCAACGTGGACGATTCCGAGATCGGCTCCAAACAGGTGGACTACCGGCGCGCCGAGGGCGCCTGCCTGGAAGCGCGCGGATATAGCGTCAAGTAGCGGTGCCGGGCAGGGGTTTCCGGCACCACTACGGCAGCACGGCGTCGAGCGCCGCGTCATCGACCTCGAGTGGCCGGAACGACTTCAGCAGCCAGGTCGAAATCTCCTGGTCGTCGATCAGGATCGTCGGCTTCGGCAGGAACGCCGTGAAGCATTCCGCTACCCCGAGCTCGCTGGCGATACGGTGTGCGTATTCCGCGCCGCCTGTGCTCCAGCAGTAGAGAGAAAAGCCGCGCGCGTGCAGCCGCCGCACCTGGTCGATCACGCGCGTGATCGGTACGGGTTTGCTGCTGGCATGCCGCACCAACGTGTCGTCGACATCGACGTAGATGACCGCGCGCTTGTCGAGATCGCTCATATACGACGCCTTCTGCGCAGTTGTAGATAGGCGTCGAGCACCGCGCGATCGAGCTGGTCGTCGGGCTCATCGAGTACCACGAGCCCCAAGCGCCGCAGCGTTGCCACCTGCAACTGGGCGGCCTGGTCGTGCTCGCGCGCGGCCAGCGCCACGGCGGGATCGCGCCAATCGCCCGCCGGCGCTGCCGCGAGCCGCGCGATCTCGGCCGCGTGCGGCGCGGCAACGATCGGCTGGTGACGCGGCACCAGCGCCTTGAGCGCCTGCATCAACTCGGCATTGCGCGCGGGTTCAGCGAGATCGGTGAGCCAGACGACCAGGCCGCGATGTCTCAACAAGCGCCGGACCTGGATGGCGGCGGCCACGGGGTTCGATTCGCCGCGCTCGGTCGCGAGTGTTTCGAGCGCGCGGCGCATCCGCATCACGGCGCGGGTTCCACGGTCCGGCAGACATGCCGTCAGCGGCCGTTCCGCGTACACCAGCAGTCCCACGCGATCCTCGATGGACACCGCATGTTCGGCCAGCCGCGCGGCCACGTTCGCGTACAACCCGAGGCGATCGAGGTCACCGGCGCGCACGCGGCTCGCGCGTCCGGCGTCGATGACCATGAGAATCTCCAGGTGCTGCGCCTCGCTGTACTCGCGCGCAATCAGCCCGCCGCGGCGCGCGGTGGCCTTCCAGTCGATGCGCGACAACGCATCGCCGCTCACGTAGTCGCGCAGCTGCAGCAGTTCGGCACCGATGCCCGGCAGCCGCCGTGGAGTTTCGCCCGCCGATTCTCCGGCGATCGGACGCGCGCCGCGCGGCACACTGTCGGGCGCGACGGTGAACGGCTGGTCCTGCGGCAGGTCGCGGCTCCACCACGCGAGCCGGAAGCGGCCTAACAACCGGGCCGGCACGGCGCCGAACCGCGCTGCGCCGAGCCGCAGCGGCAGCAGCTCCGCCGGATCGCGCAATTCTGCCTCGGCCGGCAGTACCACGGTATGCACGTCGGTGGATTGGCGCAGGGCTGCCGGCAACACGCGCGCGTACTGCAGCGTGAGATCGCGCCGGCGGTTGTGCGCGAACACGAACGCACCTTCGGCTCGCACACCAAGCTTGAGACGCGCCGCGATGCGCATGTGCAGCGCGAGGCGCGTGCCGCGCAGGTAGGACGCCTCCAGCGCTAGCCCCGCCAGCAGCAGGAAAGCGGGGAACATCCAGGCGCTGGCGAACGCCGGTTCGTCGGACCACGTGCCGACCACGCCTAACAAGGCGGTCAGCACGACGAACAGATATCCGCGCACGGCAAAATGCATGGCGGCCGCTCTAGCGAGGCACCGGCGTGGCATCGAGAATGGCACCCACCACGCCCAGGTCGGTATCGCCGTCGAGCGCCGCTTCAGGTTTGAGCACCAGCCGATGCGCCAGCACCCAGCGTGCCACGGCCTGCACGTCGTCCGGTGCAACGAAATCCCCTTGCCGCAGCCCGGCGTGAACACGCGCGGCGCGAATCAGCGCCAATGCACCGCGCGTGGACAGCCCGAGCGACACGCGCGGATGCTCGCGGGTGGCGCGCGCCAGGTCGAGCACGTAGTTGGACAGCGCCTCGGAGACGTGCAGCGCGCTGGCCGCGGCGCGTGCCTGGTGCAGCAGCCCATGATCGATAAGCCCGAGGTCGGCGGGAATCGCGTCGCGCGCCTCGAGTTCGGTGCCGTAGCGGCGCAGGATCTCGCCCTCCGCGGCGCGCTCCGGGTAACTCATGTCGATGCGCAGCATGAAGCGGTCGAGCTGCGACTCCGGCAGTGGATAGGTGCCCTCGAATTCGCGCGGATTCTGCGTGGCCAGTACCAGGAAGTCCTCGGGCAGCGGATACTGATCGCGCTCCGAAGATACCTGCCGTTCTTCCATCGCTTCGAGCAGCGCGGATTGCGTCTTGGGACCGGTGCGGTTGATTTCGTCGACCAGCAACACATCGGCGAACAACGGTCCGCGGCGGAAGACGAATTCGTTTTTCGACGCATCGAAGATGTGCGTACCGACGATGTCGCTCGGCATGAGATCCGCCGTGCCCTGCACGCGCTTGAACTCGCCACCGAGCACGCGCGCCAGCGTCTTGGCCAACAGGGTCTTGCCGAGGCCGGGCGGGCCCTGCACCAGCACGTGACCGCGCGCGATCAGCGCGATACACAGCGCGCGGATGACGTCTTCCGCGCCGACCATGACGCGTGCCAGCTCGCGCTGTACGGATTGCTCGAAGGTTGCGACTACGGTGTTCATGTTTTCAGCCGTTTTTCCAGGTTGTCCAGGAGGTTCTGCAGCGGCGCGAGCGGCAGGTTGCGCTCCGCGTGTGCGTCCGCGTACCAGGTTTTCAGTTGATCGAGTTCCTGCGGCAGGATCGCCGCGTGCCGCTCGAGCCAGTGCCACAGCTCGCCGCGTTCGAGCGTCGCTCCGCTCGCACCGCGCGCCGCGCGGGCGACGCGCGCGAAGAAGTGATCGAACAGCCGCAGCGCCGTGTGAAAGGGTGCCACCGTGCGCGCCACCAGGCCGCCGGCGCGCCGCACCAGCTCGGCCTCGGAAGGATCGTGCACCGCAATGGGCGGCGCGCGTAAGCGGGTCGACCCCAGCACCCATACGAGCCACAGCCCCAGGGCGATGAAAATCGTCTTGTACAGGCGCGGATCGCGATAGAAGCGCGCCGGATCGTAGTTAGCTGACAGCCCCTGGCGGAGGTCGTCGAACAGCACGAAACCGTGGGGCGACACACTCGAACTGACGACGTTGCCGAACAGCCGCGCGTTGTCGTCGTTGGCGAGCGCGCGATTGGTGAACAGCGAACCGCTCGCGGACAGCAGGATGCGTCCCCTCCCGAGGCGTTGCTCGAACAGCGCGCCCTCGCCGTCTCCGGTGCGCGCCAGTGTGAGTACGAAATTGTCGTATGGCATCCGCAGCGACCATTCTTCCGGCTCATAGTCTGTCTCGAGTCCGAGCTTCTTCACGCCCGCCAGCAGCGCGTGCGGGCCGGTCGCCGTCAACGGAATCTTCTCGGGTGCTGCGAAGCTGCGCTTGAGGGGTTCGACCTCGGACAACTCATCGTCCTCGTCTGCGTCCTTGTTGGCGTCGCGTGCATCGGCGTCGCGCACGCGCTGCGCGAGCGGCGTGTCGTCGAGCCGCTGTTCACGCACCGCACGTGTTTCGAACTCGAGTCCCGTCAGCGACTCGATCTCGACCACCGCGCCGGCAGAGCGGCCCGCGGCCCAGCCTGGCTGATCCAGCAGGCCGGCGTTGATCAGCAGCGTGTTGCCGGCGCGCACCCACTGGTCGAGCGCGCCGAACTCGTCGCTGTGGAACACCTCGACCCCCGGCAGCGACAACACCAGCAGGTTGCCGCGCGGCGGCAAATCGGCAGAAGACAGCGCGGTGTATCGCTCGCGATACGACCGCACACTGACACCCGAGCGCTGCAGCCATTCGAACAGACCCGCATACCCGTTGCCGCGACGTTCCGCGGTGGTGGGACGCGCAGTGTCGGCATCCGGATCGAGCGACGGTGCCGGCCGCAGCCACAGGCCGTAGAACGCGGCCAGCGCCGCCAGGGCGAGCAGCAATGCCATGCCACGTTCGCGCATCAACGCCGCCCCGCGCGCGCGAATTTGTCGAGCAGCACCTTTGCGGCGCCAACCGTTTCCTCGAGCGTTTCGTCCGCGAGCCGGCGGTCGGCGTATCGAACTTCATCGGCGGTCGCGGCGACGCGATCGAGTTCCGTGCGATCGGCGGGTGAATCGAGCTCGGCGCGGCGCGCAATGGCGCGCGCGGTCAAGCCGTCCGCGGCGGGCAATCGATGTGCGCGCGTCAGCGCCTCGCCCAGCAACCGCAGCAACATGCCGGGGCGATCGGCGAGCGGCGCCGCGTTGACGTCGGCCAGCATCAGCCGCCGGCGCCACTCGGCCGCGGGATTCGCCCGCCGCGCCGCGCGACGGAAGCCCCCTAACAATCCGGCGGCGCGCAGTTCCCCCCAGACGACGAACAACGCCAGCGCGATCACCAGCGCGTAGCCCAGGTAGGTGAGCGCGCGCGACACGCCCTCGCTGGTGCGGAACTGGCGCGACCACTTTTCCAGCCAGCCCGCCTCGTCCTCGTCCTTGCGGTCTTCGAACTTCTGCTTGAGCCAGCGCTTGAAGCGCTCCCAGCGCGTGACGCCCTGCCGGCCCTGCTCGCCGAGCGCCGCCAGCACCGGCGCGAGGACGTCCTGCCGTGGCGCGGCGCGCGCCGGCCTGGTTTCATTCGCATGCCGCAACAGCTCGGCCAACGCGCGCAGGGATTCGGCGGAGATTTCTTCGCGCCGTTCGCGCAACGTACGCGGCAGCATTTCGCGCCAGGGCGAACTGTCGAGCGCCGGCAGCAGCTCCGGGCAGCGGCGCTGCACGCGCTCGATGCCGATGTCGACGCGCGGATCGAGGCGCGCGCGACATGCCTCGACCGCGCGCAGCGCTGCGTCATCGGCCGCGGCGCACGCCGCCATGCACAGTCCTAACAAGGGTAACCAGCGCTTCACGGTGTGGCTCCACGCCGCTCGCGCTCGCGCAGTTTCAGATCTTCATACGCCACGATCAGGACCGCCACCACGAACGGCACGCCGATGGCGCCGACCACCAGCCACAACATCGAGGACACCGCGGCGATCAGAAAAAGGTCCGCCCGGCCGATCATCGGTGACAGCATGCCGACGATGATCGCGGATACCGCGTAGAAAACCGCCACCATGCAGCCGGTTGCCAGCAAGGCGCCGAACATCCGCCAGGATCGGCGCCGCGAGACCCGCAGCGCCTGCGCGATCGCCGCGAACGGCCCGAAGCCGTCGCACCAGAACGCCGGCAGCGCGACCACGACCAGCGCCGTCGGCCACAGCAGCGGCACGCCGACCAACCCCAGGCCCGCGGCCGGCAGGATGTTGGAGAGCACCGAGCCCAGTGAGACCAGCGCGACCGGAAAGCCCAATGCGCCGAGCGTCGCGATCAGCGCCGCGGGCCAGCGTTTGAAAACCGCCAGCAATTCGCTGCGAAAACGCGGTCGCACGCCGTTCGAGACGGCCTGCAGACGCAGGGTGATCACCCCGAGCAACGCGGTGGCGAGCAGCGCCGCGATGCTCCACGTGACCGCGCGCACGTGCGAGACGACGAATGTATGGGCGCCGGGTATCGCAAACGTCGGCGCGATGAACGTCGCGTAAACCGTCGGCAACTCGAATACCAGCACCGCGAGGCCTGAGTACGGCAGGCAGCGCAGAAGGCCGGCGCGAAACAGGCGAAACGCCGCGTCGAGCACCTCACCCGTCATGAGCGGTCGCGGCAGCGGCAAGAGGCCTGCCTTTGCTTCAAGGGGTTGCGCGCTGCTCATGCGGACATGATACCGATGCCACGCCGAACTCGTGCATCATCGCCGCCCCATGCCCGATGTGTCCGACAGCGAAAGGTTGCTGGCCGAAGCGGCCGGCGTCATCACGCGCCGCGATGCTGAAATCCTGCTCGCGCACGCGTGGAATCTCACGCGCAGCCAGTTGCTGGCGCGCGGCGGCGAACCGGTTCCGGCCGCCGTCATCGCGCGGTTCACCGATGCGTGCGCGCGGCGCGCCATGGGATTCCCGGTCGCCTATCTTCTGGGCCGGCGCGAATTCTGGTCGCTCGACTTCGAGGTGAATTCCTCGGTGCTGGTGCCGCGCCCCGAGACGGAGCTGTTAGTGCAACGCGCGCTCGATCTGGTCGGGGCCAATGCGGCACGTTGCGTCGATCTCGGCACCGGCTCGGGCGCCATCGCCATTGCCCTGGCGCACGAGCGCAGGAGCTGGCAGGTGACGGCCACCGAGGCCGCGGCGGACGCGCTCGCAGTGGCGCGTCGCAATGGCGAGCGCCTGGTTCCCGGCCGCATCGAATGGTTGCAGGGCGACTGGTTCGAGCCACTGGCGGGGCGGCGCTTCGAGGCCATCGTCAGCAATCCGCCCTACATCGCGGGCGATGACCCGGTGCTTGAGGAGGACGGGCTGCGCCGCGAGCCCCGTGCCGCGCTGACTCCCGGGGGCGACGGCAGCGCCGCGCTCGCCACTCTTATTAATGGAGCGCCGGACCACCTCGTCCCCGGCGGCTGGCTGGCACTGGAACACGGCAATACCCAAGGCGCCTGGTGCCGCTCCGCGCTTGTCGCGCGTGGCTTCACTCACGTAACCTCGCACCGCGATCTCGCCGGCCACGAGCGCGTAACTTCCGGCCACTGGAGCAATTAAATCGTGTCATTCGTGTTTGAAACCACTCTCGGCAATTTCGAAGTCGAGCTGTTCGAGAAAGAAGCCCCGATCTCCGCGAAGAATTTCCAGGAGTACGTCGACGACGGCTTCTTCGATGGCGTCATTTTCCATCGTGTGATTCCCGGCTTCATGATCCAGGGCGGGGGCTTCGAGCCCGGCATGAAGCAGAAGAAGGTCAAGGCGCCGATCAAGAACGAGGCGACCAACGGACTCAAGAATTCGCGCGGCACGCTCGCGATGGCGCGCACCAATGACATCAACAGCGCCACCGCGCAGTTCTTCGTCAACCTGGTCGACAATGAATTCCTCGATCATTCCGGCCCGGCTAACTACGGCTACGCGGTGTTCGCCAAGGTGACCTCCGGCATGGAAGTCATCGACAAGATTGCCAAGGTCGCAACCGCCACCCGTTCCGGCCACCAGAACGTGCCGGCGGCCGACGTGGTCATCACCAAGGCATCTTCGAAGTAATGTGAAGAAGAACTGGCCGCGGCGGCTCGCGCGCTGTTTTTTAGTTGCGGTTGCCGTGGTTTTTTTCATCACCGCGTTGCCGGTGGTGGCGATGCGATGGATGGATCCGTGGTACAGCGCCTTCATGCTGGACGCCGCGCTCGATGCGAGCCGCGCCGGCAAGACCAACTACCACACCGACTACCGCTGGGCGAATCTCGAGCAGGTCTCGCCGCACGCCGCTGTCGCGGTGATCGCGGCCGAGGATCAGTTCTTTCCGTTCCACACGGGCTTCGACTTCAAGTCGATCCGCGAGGCGGTGCGCAGCAACGAGAAACAGTCGAAGCGCCGCAAGCCGCGCGTGCGCGGCGCGAGCACGATTTCGCAGCAGGTCGCCAAGAACCTGTTTCTGTGGCCTGGGCGCAGTTACTTCCGCAAAGGCTGCGAGGCGTACTTCACGCTGTTGATCGAATTGACCTGGCCGAAGGAGCGCATCCTCGAGGTGTACCTCAACGTCGCGCAGTTCGGCGACGGCATCTACGGCGTGGAAGCCGCGGCGCAGCGGTTTTACCGCATGCCAGCCGCACGTCTCGGCCGCTACGAGAGCGCGACGCTCGCCGCCGTGCTGCCGAACCCCATCACCTTCAAGGCCAACGCGCCCTCCGTCTATGTGACCAAGCGCCGAGACTGGATCCTGGCGCAGATGCGTGGGCTCGGCGGACCTAGCTATCTCGAAGAGCTCGCGAATCCGACCGCTCCACCGAAAGCAGGTGCGCGAGCGCGACTCGAGGCCAAGCGGAAATAGCGGACGGTCAATCCTGAAGCGCGAAGCGGAATTTTCCCTTCGGCAGCATGAACACCGGCAGCGGTTCACCGGCCGTCACGAGCACCTGGTCGATCGGTACTGCGTCGGCAGATTCGCCCGCGACGAAAGCCTGCACGAGCCTGCGGCCGCTCTTCGGTAGTAATTTGGGCGGAATCGCGCGCGGTTGGCGCAATCCGTGCATCGAAAGCCAGTCTGGCCGGCCGTTCATTGTCCGGGCCGTGCGATGGATCACCTGCATTTCCACCGCGTCCGAACCGGGCCAATAGGCGTGTTCCTGCGTCGAATCTCGGAGCACGACCGCAGCGTCATCGCGTGATTCGAACGCGACCGTTTCCAGCGCGCGCACGGTGAACGGCGCCGACTGCGCGGCATTCGCCTGGTCGATGCACAGGGGATCGATGCCCGTCTTCGCGCGCAGCCTTTCCGCCATCCAGGCCAGCTTGCGGCCATCGCCCATCTCCGTGAGCCCCTTGGCGAGATGACCGTAACCCACGTGGATGAGCACACGCGCGTGCGGATGGTCCTTGAACACGCGGTCGACGAGGTTCTGCGCCTGCGCCTCCTCGCGCGCCTCCATCGAGGCGAACATGTCCGGATCCTTGCGTTCCAGGAGGTCCGCGCTCTGCTCGTACGCCACGGGCTGGTAGCCAAGTGCGAGGCTCTGACGGATGTAGTCGCCGAATTCTGGTTCCTGCGAGTAGTGGCCGGTGGCGGCGACCGGATACCCGCGACGCGCGAGATCGTCCACCGTCGGCGCCAGCGTCTCCATCGCGAGATATTCGAACCCGAGCTTGCGCAGCTCACGCGCTACCTCGAGCGCGAACGCTCGGTCGCGCGGCATGTGATGCGCCTCGTTCAGGATGACGACTTGCCGGCCGCGTGCCTCGCGGACGATGGCCGCGATCGCGTTTTCGACCTTATGGTTCGCGAGCATTGCGCGTGCCTCGTCGAGTCCTTTCTTCGGCTTGTCCGTCGCGAGATTCGCCTTGACGTAGAACGCCTCGTCGAAGGCATCTAGCGCGCCGACCGTATCGCCCACCCAGGAGCGGGCGGTGCCGAGTCTCTGCAAGGCGGCGCTCTTCTGCCCCAGCGAAATCGGCCGGCCGGACTCGTCGGTGGTGTCAGCCAGCGCCGCGTACCCGGACTCGGCCGCTCGCAACTCGCCCATGTAGTCGATGGGCTTGGCCGCGTGTTCACCCGGCGGATGAACGCAGGCGGCCAGAGCGAGGAGCGCAAATCCGGTTACGACGGCTATGCGCACGGCGAACTCAGTTGATAGAGTTGCTGCCGCGCGCAGCGCTCGTCGCAAACAATTGTTCAACGTCGATCGCATCGAACTTGTAAGGCTTCCGGCAGAACTCGCAGGTCACCGTGCAAGCGCCCTGCTCCGCGATCACCGAGCGCACTTCCTCCTGTCCCAGCGAGCGCAACACATTCGCCACGCGCTCGCGCGAACAGCGGCATTCGAAGTGCACGTCGTGCCCCGAGAACACACGCACCTCGTCGACGCCGAACATGTCGACCAGGCGTTGCTCGACGTCGTCTTCGAGCAGCGCAACGCGCGTGAGCTGCGACATCGCATCGTCAGCCTTCTGCCACGCAGCCTCTAGCGCGGGTTCGTCAATCTGCTGCTGTGTGCCGCCTTCGCCCGGAATGCGCTGCACCAGCATCCCCGCGATCGTGCCGAGGCTGCCGGCCAGCAGCACACGCGTCGGCAATTGCTCCGATTGATGAAAATACGCCTCGAGAGACTCGGCCAGCGAGTTGCCGGTGATCGGCACCACGCCCTGGTAGCTCGACGCCCGATCGGCGGCTTCGACCGTCACGACGATCTGGCCCTCGCCCGCGAGGACGCGAAAATCGGCCTCGCCAGCGATGGGCTCATGTCGCGCCATGCCGCGCACCTTGAAATCGTGCGTGCACTGCGCCACCAGTAAATTCACCAGGCCCTTGCCCTGCAACTGCAGCGTGAGCGCGCCGTCGAACTTGAGCGTCGCGGCCAGCAACACCACCGCGGCGACCGCCTCGCCCAGCAACTGCTGCACGGCGGGAGGATAATCCTGATGTTCGCGCAGCTCGAGCCAGGATGGCGACAGGCGCACGGCGTGACCTCGAATCGGATGTCGTTCGAGGACGAAGCGACGGACGCGATCCGGTTCGCTCATCACGGCGCCTCTAACCAGCCAGCTTCTTTTTCAGCAGGTCGTTGAGCTGCGCGGGATTGGCCTTGCCACCCGTGGCCTTCATGACCTGGCCGACGAAGAAGCCGAATAGTTTGTCCTTGCCCGAGCGGTAGTCGGCCAGCTGGCCGGGATTCTTCGCCATGACTTCATCGATGGCTGTTTCGATCGCGCCGCTGTCGGTGATCTGCTTGAGACCTTTCGATTCGATGATGACGTCGGCATCCTTGCCTTCCGCCCACATGGCCTCGAACACGTCCTTGGCGATCTTGCCGGAAATGGTGTCGTCGGCGATGCGGCCCAACAAGCCTGCCAGGCGCGCGGCGTCGATGCGGCTCTCGCCGATTTCGAGATTGTGTTCGTTGAGCGCGGCCGCGAGCGAGCCCGCCACCCAGTTGGCGGCGAACTTCGCCTGTTCCTTAGAAGGCTCCTTGCCACCGGCCAGTAGTTTGGCGACCTGCTCGTAGTACGCGGCCAGCTCTTTCGAAGACGTGAGCACGCCGGCGTCGTATTCCGACAGGCCGAACTGCGATGCAAAACGCGCGGCCTTCTGGTCCGGCAGCTCGGGCAGAGTGGTTTTCACATTCGCGATGTAGGCCGCATCGATCTCCACCGGCAGCAGATCGGGATCGGGGAAGTAGCGGTAATCGTTCGCTTCTTCCTTGGAGCGCATGCTGCGCGTCTCGCCCTTGTCGGGGTCGTACAGGCGGGTTTCCTGCACCACCTTGCCGCCGCCTTCGATCACGTCGATCTGGCGCGCGACTTCGTAGTTGATCGCCTTCTCGACGAAGCGGAACGAATTGATGTTCTTGATCTCTGCGCGTGTGCCGAATTTCTCCACGCCCAGCTTGCGTACCGACACGTTGGCGTCGCAGCGGAACGAACCTTCCTGCATGTTGCCGTCGCAGATCTCGAGGTAACGCACCAGCGTATGTACCTTCTTGAGATAGGCGACCGCCTCCTTGGCCGACCGCATGTCGGGCTCGGAGACGATTTCGATGAGCGGCGTGCCGGCGCGATTCAAGTCGATGCCGGACTGCTTCGGCAGACCTTCGTGCAGCGACTTGCCGGCATCTTCCTCGAGGTGCGCACGCGTGATGCCGACGCGCTTTTTCGTGCCGTCATCGAGCACGATGTCCATGTGGCCGCGGCCCACCACCGGCAGCTCGTACTGGCTGATCTGGTAGCCCTTCGGCAGATCCGGATAGAAGTAGTTCTTGCGCGCGAATACGGACCGCGGCGCGATGGCGGCATCGACCGCGAGGCCAAACTTCACCGCCATGCGCACGGCCTCGGTGTTGAGCACCGGCAACACGCCCGGATATGCGAGGTCGACGAGATTGGCCTGCGAATTGGGCGGCGCGCCGTACGCAGTGGGCGAGCCCGAGAAGATCTTCGACTTCGTCGACAGCTGCGCGTGGATCTCGAGCCCGATGACTGTTTCCCAGGTCACGACAGCAACTCCCGCACGAAGGCCGCGGGAATCCGGCGGTGCCAGTCGGTTTCCTGCTGGTACGCATGCGCCACGTTCAACAGCTTCGCCTCCGCGAAGTGCGGGCCCGCGATCTGCAGGCCCACCGGAAGATCGCGTACGAAGCCGCACGGGATCGACAGCGCGGGCACGCCCGCCAGATTCGCGCCGATCGTGTAGATGTCGTTGAGATACATCTGGATCGGGTCGGAGGCTTTCGCGCCGAGCGCGAACGCAACGTCCGGCGCGGTGGGCCCGATCAATACGTCGACCGTCTCGAACGCGCGCTTGAAGTCCTGGTTGATGAGCTGCCGTACGCGCTGCGCTTTCAGGTAGTAAGCGTCGTAGTAACCCGCGGACAACACGTACGTCCCGGTCATGATGCGCCGTTTCACCTCGGCGCCGAAGCCCTCGCCGCGCGATCGCTTGTAGAGGTCCATGAGGTCCTTCGGATCCTGCGCGCGGTAGCCGTAACGCACGCCGTCAAAGCGCGCCAGGTTGGACGAACATTCGGCCGGGGCCACCACGTAATAGGTAGGCACCGACAGCGGTAAAGCCGGTAGTTTGACCTCGACGAGCTTGGCGCCGAGCTTCTCGTACACCTTGAGCGCCTCGCGAATTAGGTTCTCGACGTTGGCGTCGAGACCCTTCTCGAAGAACTCCTTGATGAGACCGATGCGCAGGCCCGTCAGCGGCGCGTTCAGCGTCTCGACGTAGTTAGGCACCGGTGTGTCGACGCTGGTCGAATCGCGCGGATCGAAACCCGACATGGCGCCAAGCACCATGGCGGCGTCCTCGGCGGACTGGGAGATGAGCCCGCCCTGATCGAGGCTCGAGGCGAAGGCGATCATGCCGTAGCGCGAGACGCGTCCGTACGTCGGCTTGATACCCGTGACGCCGCACAGCGACGCCGGCTGGCGGATGGAGCCGCCCGTGTCCGTGGCGGTGGCGATCGGCGCGAGACGCGCGGCGACCGCGGCGGCCGAACCACCCGAAGAGCCGCCCGGCACCAACGACAAATCCCAGGGATTCCTCACCGGGCCGTAGTAGCTGGTCTCGTTCGACGAGCCCATGGCGAACTCGTCCATGTTCGTCTTGCCGAGCATCACCATACCGGCTGCGTTCAGCTTCTCGACCACAGTGGCGTCATATGGCGACACGAAGTTGTCGAGCATCTTCGAGCCGCAGCTGGTCTTGACGCCCTGCGTGCAGAAGATGTCCTTGTGCGCGAGCGGCAAACCCGTCAAGGGACCGGCGCTTCCGGAGGCAAACAGACCGTCCGCAGCCTTGGCTTGCGTCATTGCCGACTCGGCGGTGACGGTGATGAAGGCGTTGAGCGTAGGCGCAGAGGCTGCGATACGTCCCAGCAGGCTCTTCGTGAGCTCCGTCACGGAAAATTCTTTGGCTCGCAGCTTCTTCGCGAGCTCCGAAAGCGTCAGCTGATGCATTTTCCTGCTCTTCTTACTCGATGACCTTGGGAACGAGATACAGCGCGGCTTCGACTTGCGGAGCATTGCGTTGGTAAAGCTCGTGTTGATCCTTTTCGGTCACGACATCGGGTCGCAGCCTCGCGCTGAGACCCGTCAACGGATGAGCCATCGGTTCGATTCCCGCTGTATTTGCCGCATCGAGCTCGCCCACCAGCTCCACGATCTTCGACAGACTGTCCTGGTAGACGGGGATCTCGGCTTCGGTAAGAGAAAGGCGTGCGAGATGCGCGATGGAGTTGATCTGATCGCGATTGAGGCTCATCGGAAACTCAAGCAAAAGATGTTGGAAATGTGCGCGGAATCATACCTGTTGCCTTGTAGAGCGTCCTGCAGATTGTTAAATTGCCGGCACTTTTTCGCGCTTCGGTCGCTATCCAATGTTCAAACGCTTGCGCGGCTACTTCTCGAGCGATCTTTCGATCGACTTGGGAACTGCCAATACTCTTATTTACGTCCGTGACAAGGGCATCGTTCTCAATGAGCCGTCCGTTGTCGCGGTGCAGGACGACCACTCCGGCCGCGGCAAGATCATCGTCGCGGTCGGCGCCGAGGCCAAAAACATGCTGGGGCGCACGCCGGGCCACATCAACGCGGTGCGGCCCATGAAGGACGGCGTCATCGCCGACTTCACCTACACCGAAAAGATGCTGCAGTACTTCATCGGCAAGGTGCACGGCAATCGCATGATCAAGCCGTCGCCGCGCGTCCTGGTGTGCGTACCGATCGGCTCGACCCAGGTCGAGCGACGCGCCATCAAGGAATCCGCGGAAGGCGCGGGCGCGCGCAGCGTGCAAATAGTTAGCGAGCCCATGGCGGCCGCGGTCGGCGCGGGCCTGCCCGTGAACGAGGCGCGCGGTTCGATGGTGCTCGACATCGGCGGCGGCACCTCGGAAGTCGCCGTGCTCTCGTTGAACGGCATCGTGTACGCGGCCTCCGCGCGCATCGGTGGCGACCGTTTCGACGAAGCCATCATGAACTACGTGCGCCGCAACTACGGCATCCTCATCGGTGAAGCCACCGCCGAGCGCATCAAGATCGAAATCGGCGCCGCCTATCCAGGCCAGCAGGTGCGCGAACTTTCCGTGAAGGGCCGCAACCTCTCCGAGGGTGTACCGCGCAGCTTCACGCTCAACTCGAATGAAATTCTCGAAGCGCTGCAGGAACCCCTGCAGGGCATCGTCGGCGCCGTGAAGCAGGCGCTCGAACAGACTCCTCCCGAACTCGGCGCCGACGTGGCCGAGCGTGGCATCGTCCTCACCGGTGGCGGCGCGCTGCTGCGCGACATCGACAAACTACTCATGGAAGAGACCGGCTTGCCGGTAGTCATCGCCGAAGATCCGCTCACCTGTGTGGCACGCGGCGGCGGCCGCATTCTCGAGCTCCAGGACTCGGTCGGGCCGGGAAGCTTCGGCCTCGAATAACCCGTGGCCGTATTCGGCAGCGGCAGCAGCCGCATCGGAGGCGGACGCGGCCCGTCCTTTGGTGTCCGGTTCTTTTGTTACGCCATTCTGTCGGTCGTGCTCATGTTCTATGACCGCAGCGGCGGCTGGCTCGACACCGCACGTTACGGCCTGCAGGCGGCAGTCTATCCACTGCAGCTCGCGGTCAACTCCCCGTCCGCGGCGTGGCGCTGGCTGCAGGAAAGTTTCGCGACCCGCGAGGCCCTGCAGAAGGAAGTCGACACGCTGCGCAATCAACTGCGCGATCAGCAACTCATCACCATGCGTCAGGCCGCACTGCAGACTGAAAACGCGACACTGCGCGGCCTCAACGGCGTATTGCCCGAGGTCATCGAGAAGCGCCTCGTCGGCGAAGTGATCAACGTCGAAGTATCGGCGCTGCGTCAGCGCCTGCTGGTCAATCGCGGCGGCAACTCGGGCGTGTATCGCTCGCAACCCGTGATCACCGGCGAGGGCGTGATCGGGCAGGTCTTTCGCATCGGCCCGTTCAGCTCCGAGATCATCCTGATCACCGACGCCGAGCACGCACTGCCCGTGCAGGTTCTGCGCTCCGGCGTGCGCACCATCGCGCTCGGCACCGGGCGCAGCACCGCGCTCGAACTACCCTACGTGCCGCAGAACTATGACGTGAAGGTCGGCGACGTGCTGGTCACTTCGGGTCTCGGCCAGGTGTTCCCATACGGCCTGCCGGTCGCGCGCGTCACCAGGGTGGAGCGCGATCCCGCACAACCGCTGGCGCAGATTCATGCGGTGCCGCTCGCGCACGTCGACTCCGATCGCGAAGTGCTGTTCATCTGGGAACGACCCGGACATCCCGCCGCCCCCGCCACCGCTGAGGCGCTGGCAGTGACGCCGCCGAAAACTGAAGCGACGCAGCCGGCGGCACCGAAACCGAAACCCAAACCGGCGACGAAACCTGCGGCGGCGAAGCCAGCGGACATCAACCCGGGGACGCCAGGTCCGGAAGCGGCCAGCCCCGCTACGCCGAATCCTGAGAAACCGGTCCCCGAAACACCGCCTCCGGCGGCGCCGGATCCCGGCCCATCGACCACCGAGGCACCCGCCACATGAACATGTCGCGCGGCGAACCTCGCTGGGCCGTGAGCTTCACGCTGTTGCTCGGTCTGATCATCCAGGTGCTGCCGCTGCCCGACTGGATCACGGTCGTGCGGCCGTCGTTCATGGCGCTGGTCGTCGTCTACTGGAGCATCTACGCGCCGCACGCGGGCGGAATCTTCGCGCCGTTCCTGGCTGGTCTCGCGCTCGACGTGTTCAAGGGCAACGTGTTGGGCCAGAACGCACTGGCGGCCATTACCGTCGCTTACATCGCGATGAGCCTGCATCAACGCCTGCGCAACCAGACCCTGGTGCAGCAGTCACTGTTCGTGTTCGCGGTGCTCACGCTCAACGAGTTCATCGTCTGGGGCATCGAGGGTTGGAGCGGTCATTCGGCGCCCGCGCCGTGGCGCTGGATCCAGCCCATGGTCGGCGCCATGTTGTGGCCGTTCGTCGCGCTGCTGCTGGGCCGCACCCACTCGCGTAGTTAGGAGTACCCGAGACCCCATGGGTACCGTCCGCATCAAGGATCACTGGGCCGAACAGCGCCTGTTCGAGCAGCGCGCGTTCGTGGCCGCCTTTGTCGTCGTCGGGCTCACGTTGCTGCTCATCGGTCGGCTGGTGGTGCTGCAGGTCGTGCGCTACGACTACTACGCCGAGTTGTCGCAGGGCAATCGCGTGCGGGTCGAGCCGCTGCCCGCGCAGCGCGGGCTCATCCTCGATCGCAACCTCGCGGTGCTCGCCGAAAACCGCCCGGCGTTCCAGCTCGAGCTGGTGCGGGAACGGGTGCCCGACGTGGACGCGACGCTCGCGCGCCTGATCGAGATCGGCGTGTTGCCCGCGGACGATCTGGAGGAAACCGCGCGGCTGGTGCGTTCGCGTCGCAGCTTCGAAGGCGTCCCGATCCGTCTGCGTCTCACCGACGAGGAAATCGCGCGTTTCGCGGTACACCGCTTCGAATTCCCCGGCGTGGACATTGCCACGCGCCTCACGCGCTTCTACCCGCATGGCGAGCACGCCGTCCATGCGTTGGGTTACGTCTCGGCCATCAGCGAAAGCGATGTGAAGAGTCTCGAGAAGGAAGGCCAGCTGTCGAAATACGCCGGCACCACGCTGATCGGCAAGCTCGGCATCGAGGCCTCCTATGAGAAGGAGCTGCACGGCAGCGACGGCTCGCGGCAGATCCTCGTCAATGCGGCGGGCCGCTCGGTCCAGCGGCAAGGCGCGCTCACGCCGGAACTGCAGGAGCTCAATCCCCTGCCCGGCCGCGACGTCGTCACCAGCATCGATCTGCCGACGGAGCTCGTCGCGGAACAGGGCCTCATCGGCCGGCGCGGCGCCGTCGTGGCGATCGATCCGGAAAACGGCGACGTCGTCGCGCTCGTATCGACGCCGGGCTTCGACCCCAATCCGTTCACGCGCGGCCTCACGCGCGCGGAGTACGGCGCGCTGCGCGACAACATCGACGTGCCGCTGCTCAATCGCGCGTTGCGCGGGCAATATCCGTCGGGCTCTACCATCAAGCCGGGGCTTGCGCTCGCGGGGCTCGTGTACCACGACGTCGAGCCCAACGCGACGAAGTTCTGCCCGGGCATCTGGCGCCTGCCCGGCAGCAGCCTCGCCTTCCGCGAAGGGCGAACCGGCCGTCATGGCGCGATGGACCTGCGCCATGCCATCGCCAAGTCCTGCGACGTGTACTTCTACGGTCTCGCCAGCGACATCGGCGTGGATCACATCGCCGAGTTTCTCGCGCCGCTCGGCTTCGGCAGCCTCACCGGTATCGACATCGGCGGCGAGAAACCGGGCCTGCTGCCGTCGAAGGAATGGAAGCGCAAGACATTCAAGCGTCCCGCGGACCAGGTCTGGTTTCCTGGCGAAACGGTGAACTTCGGGGTCGGCCAGGGCTACTTCCTCGTCACGCCGCTGCAGCTCGCACACTACACGTCGATCATCGCGAATCGCGGCAAGTCTTATAAGCCGCGCCTCGTGATTGGCGTGCGCAATCCGGCCACGGGTGAAGTGAAGCGCATTCCGGCCGTGAAGAACGAAGAGATCAAGAACGTCAGCGCCGAGCAGTGGCAGATCGTCACGGAAGGCATGGCCGGCACACTCCGCTACGGCACTGCCGCGGCGTTCGCTGGCAAGAACATGACCTACACGATTGCCGGCAAGACCGGCACCGCGCAGGTGTTCACGGTCGCGCGCAACCAGAGCCTCGACAACCAGAAGACCGTGTCCGATCGCTTGCGCGACCACTCGTGGTTCATCGCGTTCGCGCCTGCAGAGCATCCGCGCATCGCCGTCGCGGTGATCGTGGAGAACGGCGGCTTCGGTTCGTCGATCGCCTCGCCGATCGCGCGCAATGTGATGGACACGTACCTGCTCGATGCCAACGGCCAGCTCAAAGTGCCGTTGCCACCGGGCACGGTGCCGCTGACACCGGGCCCGGGCTACGGACCCATCATTCCGGGCAAGGGCGCAGCCGCGGCTGCCGCGGCTCCTCCGAAAGAGGACGCCCCGCACACCGAGGCGGAGGACTGACCTCATGATTTACCGAAAAATCATCGTGGTCATCAAGGCCGACGGCTCGACGGAGCCGCCAGCCGCGTCAGGAGACGAGTGATGGGAATCTACGAACCGATTGAAACGGGTTCGCGCAGCCAGCGCACCTTCACGGCGGCGGGGCGCATCCTCGGCGCGCTGAAACTCGACGGACCGCTGCTGGTCGGCCTCGGGCTGATCACGCTCTACGGCTTCGTCGTGCTGTACAGCGCGTCGGGCCAGAGCTGGAACCGCGTGGCGGACGCCGCCGTGCGCGCCGCGCTCGGCGGCACCGCGATGTGCGTGCTCGCGCAGGTGAAGCCGGCCTTCCTGCGGCGGCTCGCTCCCTTCCTGTTCATCATCGGCGTGGTGCTGCTCATCGTTGTGGACATCACCGGCCACATCGGCAAGGGTGCGCAGCGCTGGCTGAGCCTGGGCTTCTTCCGCTTCCAGCCTTCCGAGATCATGAAACTCGCGGTGCCGATGACCTGTGCGTGGTGGTTGCACGATCGCCCGCTGCCGCCGAGCTTCGGCTCGCTCGTGACGCTGGCGATCATCATCATGGTGCCCACGGGCCTGACGATCCTGCAGCCCGACCTCGGCACCGGCGGCCTGATCCTGATCGGCGGCCTGATGGTCGTGATCATGGCGGGCCTGCAGTTCCGCGTGATCTTCGCGCTGGCCGCCGCAGGCGCGACCGCTGCCTGGCTGGCCTGGGAATACGTGTTGTACGAATACCAGAAGCAGCGCGTCTTCATGCTCTTCGATCCCGAGGCCGACAAGCTCGGCGCGGGTTATCACATCATCCAGTCGCAGATCGCCATCGGCTCGGGCGGGGTTTTCGGCAAGGGTCTGCTGAACGGCTCGCAGGGGCAGCTAGAGTTCCTGCCCGAACGCACCACCGACTTCATCTTCGCGATGGTGGGCGAGGAGCTGGGGTTTCTGGGCGCGACGATCCTGTTGCTGCTGTACCTGTTCGTCGTCGCACGCGCGCTGTATCTCGCCGTCGAGACGCAGGACACCTTCGCGCGCCTGCTCGCGGGCAGCATCGCGCTGACGTTCTTCGTCTACGTGTTCATCAATGCGGGCATGGTCAGCGGTTTGTTACCGGTTGTCGGCGTTCCGCTACCACTGGTCAGTTACGGCGGCACATCGATGGTGACCCTGCTGGCGAGCTTCGGTATCCTCATGTCCCTCTACTCGCATCGGAAGCTCGTCGCCTCGTGATGCGCAATGCGCCTGCACTGACAGCAATCATCCTTCTTTGTTCGGGTTCCGCGCTGGCGGACGGCTCGTTCGTCGGTCGCACCCGTTTCGATCTCGATCGCCCCGAGATCCAGGCCTTCGTGGAGAAGACCGCGGCCGCGCAGAAAATGGCACCGCTCGATGTGTATCGCCTGCTCGCCAAGGCCGAGCCGCAGCCGAAGATCATCGAGCTGATCAGCAAGCCCGCCGAGAAAGTCTCGCCCTGGTACGAGTACCGCGCGCGATTCATGACCGAGCAACGCATCACCGAAGGTGCACAGTTCATGATCGAGCACCGCGCGCGGCTCGAGAAGGCGCACAAGGACACGGGCGTCGCGCCCGAGTACGTGGTGGCCATCATCGGCGTGGAGACGTTTTACGGCCGGATCACCGGCAAGTACCGCGTGCTCGATGCGCTCGCCACCCTCGCCTTCGACTATCCACCGCGCTCGACGTTCTTCACTGATGAGCTGGCCCAATTCATCGCGTTGTCGCGCGAGGAGCAGGTCGACCCGCTGACAGCGCTCGGTTCGTACGCGGGCGCGATGGGCGCGGGCCAGTTCATGCCGTCGAGTTACCGGCGATACGCGGTCGATGGCAGCGACGACCAGCAGCGCAACCTGTTCGCCGACTGGGACGACATTATCGCCAGCGTCGCTAACTACTTCAAGGCGCATGGCTGGGTGGCCGACGGCCCGGTGTTGAGCGATGCGGTGCTGCAGCCCGATGCGCCGGTCACCGCCGATCCCGGCAACTTGTCGCTGAATGAGACCATCGCTGGCCTCAAATCCAAGGGTGTGGATTTCGACAACGCGGCCCAGGCGGAAACCACGGCGGTGCTGCTGGTACCGGCCGAACAGCAGGCGGGGCCTTCGTATCGCGTCGGCTTCAAGAATTTCGAAGTGATCACGCGGTACAACCGCAGCATTCGCTACGCGATGGCGGTGCACGACCTGGCGACCACGATCGCAGGAAGGGCCGCTGCTGCGAATCCGCCGGCCGCTGACAAGACGACCAAGCTCGCCGCGCAGCCGCCGGCCGCCGAAACCGCCGCACGTTGATGCGGACAGCCCTCGTCCTCGTGTGCGTTGCGCTCGCGCTCAGCGGTTGCAGTCTCGCGCGCCGCCAGCCGGAAAAACCTCGCGCCAGCATTCCCTCGGGCTCGACTGTGCCGGCCGTGCCGCCCGACGTGCTCAACATTCCCGACGCAGTGCCGCGCGCTGAGCCGCGCGGCACGCGCGGCAACCCGCCGTTCTACGAAGTGTTCGGCAAGCGTTATTACGTCATGGCGTCATCCGCGGGCTGGGTCGAGCGCGGCACGGCGTCGTGGTATGGCCCCGGCTTTCATGCCGCGTCGACTTCGATGGGTGAGCCATACGACATGTACGCGATGACGGCTGCGCACAAGACGCTGCCGCTGCCGGCTTATGCGGAGGTGACGAACCTGCGCAACGGCAAGAAGGTCATCGTGCGCATCAACGATCGCGGACCTTTCGTTGGCGATCGCATCATCGACTTGTCCTACACCGCAGCGGCCAAGCTCGACATGCTGCTGCAGGGCACAGCGCCGGTCGAAGTGCGCGTCATTTCTCAGGGAACAGCGCCCGGCACCGCGCCGGCGGTCGCCGGTTCGGGTTCCGCGTTTCCACCGGGAACGGTGCCGCCACCGGCCGCGCCGCCGGTCACCGTGGTCAACGCCGCGAAGTCACCCGGCGCGCCGGCGATGTTCATCCAGGCAGGAGTGTTCACCGACCACGAAAATGCGCGCCGCCGCGTCGAGATCCTGCTGGCCGCGGGCCTCGAGCTCGCGAGCCTGGACGAGATTCCGCGCAATGACAAAGCGCTGCACCGCGTGCGCGTCGGTCCCTTCGCGAGCATCGAGGAATTCGACCTCAACATGAAACGACTGCGCGAACTCGGCATTACCGACGCGCGCCTGCTGACCGACTGAAGCGCAGGATAATGAGGGTTCGGCGTACAATCGCGCCCCTGACTACGTTCCGGAGCCTCGCGCGATGCCGTCATCCCGGCTGATTTCGTTCCTTGCAGTCTGTGTCTTCTCCTCCACCGCGTATCCCGCGGTCCCCGTTCCCAAACCGCCTGCCATCGATGCCCGCGCCTACGTGCTCATCGACTTCCAGAGCGGCCGCGTGCTCGCCGCCGACAAGGCAGAAGCGCAGATGGAACCGGCCAGCATCACCAAGCTCATGACCGGCTACGTCGTGTTCCGCGCGCTCAAGGAAAAGCGCCTGAGCCTCTCCGACAACGTCGTCATCAGCGAACGCGCGTGGAAGGCGGAAGGGTCGCGCACCTTCGCACAGGTGGGCACGCAGATTCCGGTCGACGTGCTCGTCAAGGGCATGATCGTGCAGTCGGGCAATGACGCGACCATCGCCCTGGCCGAGAAAGTAGGCGGCACCGAAGACGGCTTCGTGCAGATGATGAACACCTACGCGGCCGAGCTCGGCCTCAAGAACACGCACTTCAACGACAGCTCCGGGCTGCCGGGACCGACTCACTACATGAGCGCGCACGACATCGCATCGCTGTCGCGCATACTGATCCGCGACTACCCGGAAGAATACAAGTGGTATTCCCTGCGCGAGTTCGAGTACGGCGGCATCAAGCAGCAAAACCGCAATGGGATGTTGGCCCGCGATCCGTCGGTCGACGGCATCAAGACCGGCCACACGGAAAGCGCCGGCTACTGCCTGGCAACCTCTGCCAAGCGCGGCGATACGCGCCTGATCTCGGTGGTGCTCGGGACGAAATCGTTCAAGGCCCGCGAAGACGCCAGCGCCGCGCTGCTCAACTACGGCTTCACCTTTTTCGAAACCGTGAAGGTCAAGGGCGCAGGCGACGTGGTGTTGAAGCCCGAGGTGTACAAGGGCGAGTCGGAGCGCGTCACGCTGGTGCCGGCGCGCGACGTGTGGGTGACGATCGGCCGCGGTTCGGCCGGAACGCTCAGCACCACTGCCACGGTGAAAGAACCGGTGGTGGCTCCCATCAAGGCGGGTCAGCCGCTCGGCGAACTGACGATCAGCGATGGCAAGGAAATCATTGCGCGCGTGCCGCTGGTGGCGCAGGCAGCGGTGCCGGAAGGTGGCTGGTGGACGCGCATGGTGGACGGGATTTCTCTCTGGATGAGGTAGATAGATGGGTGAGCCGCTGCCGATCTGCTTCCTGAACGATGAGTTTCTACCACTGCGGGACGCCAAAATCTCGCCGCTCGATCGCGGCTTCCTGTATTCGGACGGCGCGTACGAAGTCACCCCGGTGTACGGCGGACGGCCGTTCCGCTTCCAGCAACACCACGACCGTCTCACGCGCAGCCTCAAGGAAATCCGCATGGACGATCCGCTGGCACGCGAGGCGTGGCGCGAAATCTATCGCGAATTGATCGAGCGCAACGGCGGCACCGCCGCAGATCTCTACATTTACGTCCAGGTGACGCGCGGCGCCGAGTTCGGCCGCAACCATGCACCATTGCCCGACGTGGCGCGCACCGTCTTCGCGTTCGCATCGCCGTGGCCGACCTCGCGTGCGGGTTGGCAGGAAAACGGTCTGCCGGCGGTCACCGCGGTCGACACACGCTGGGCGCGTTGCGACATCAAGTCCGTGTCGATACTCGCCAACGTGCTGCTGCGCCAGCTCGCCGTGGATGCCGATGCGACGGAGACCATCCTGATTCGCGACGGGTTGTTGACCGACGCCAGCGCAGCGAGCGTGCACGTGGTCATCGGCGGAGAGCTGCGCACGCCTCCCAATTCCTGGAAGCTGCTGCCCGGCACCACGCGCGGTGTCATCGAAGAAGTCGCGCTGAAGGCCGGCGTGCAGTGGCGCTCGACGCCCATTGCCGAAGCGGAGCTGCGTGGGGCGGACGAGATCCTCATTGGCGCCGCGACGCGCGAGGTGCAGCCCGTGACGCTGCTCGACGGCAAGCCCGTCGGCAGCGGCAAACCCGGCCCGGTGTGGCGCAAGTTGTTCGACGCGTATCAGGCATACAAGCGCGAGGTTGCGGCGTCGCCGTGGTAGACGAGCCCCCTGCAGAAGAACTGCTCAAGTTTCCGCTGGCGTATCCCATCAAGGTCGTGGGGCGCCGCGACGAGATGACGCGCGCCGACATCGACGCGATCGTGCGCCAGCATGCGCCCGATCTCACCGACGAACAGATCAAGGAACGCGAAAGCAATCAGCATCACTTCCTGTCGATCACGTACACCATCACCGCGCAGAGCAAGGAGCAGGTCGTGGGCCTCGCCAATGCGCTGCAGAAGGCGAAGGGCGTGATCATGCTGATCTGAGAGTCGGTGCCGGGTGCATCGTCCGACAACAAACGTCGGACTTCGCCGCTGATCCGTGCGGCGCGCGGCAGTAAACTTTGCGCCCTCTCGTGCTCAAGGAGCGCTCATGTCGCACCTCAGCAATTTTCCGGATGCCCTGCGCGGGTCCACCGCCGACGCCAGCCACGCCGTTCCCGAGATCGAAGCCGTGTTGCTGGCGCTCAAGTCGGCCGCCATCCGCGCGACCGAAAAGGGCGACGTGGCTTTTTACGCCGACTATCTATCCGAGGATGCCATCGGCGTGACGCCGTTCGGCGTGTTCAACAAGCAGCAGATCCTCGCGGGCATGAAGGACGGCAAGACGTTCAAGAGCTCGAAGGTCGAAGACACCCGCGCGATCGCGCTCGGTGAAGACGCCGGGCTCGTGACGTACCGTGCAACGTTCGAAGCGGCCGGCAGAGAACCCGCGGAGTTCTTCGTCTCGACCCTGTACCGTTGCCGCGAAGACGGCTGGAAAGGCGTGTTCTACCAGCAGACGCCATTGCCCGCGCAGAAGTAGCGCGCGGATTCTCCCCGCTTTCCTCAGCCGGCACCCTGCGGCGCGGCGATGCGCTTGATCGCCAGGACCACGATTGCGAATACGGCGCAGGCGGCGAGCGAAATCGCGTTCTCGTGCAGGTCCGGCGGGAACACCAGCACGAAGCCCTTGCCCTTGATGAGCTGCGAGAAGCTCGACACGCAGAAGGGCATGAGGAACAGCCGCACGATCGTCCAGCGATCGGGCGGCGGTTTTCCGGGTTCACGCACGGATAGATAGAGCGCGAGACCGATGATCGCGCTGATACCAAGCGCGTTCAGCCAGATCGCAGGCGCCGGATCGAAGTGATGAATCACGGTCGCGAGATACCAGATGAGAAAGCACCACAGCACGATCTTGCCGGGTGACAGCTTGGCGAAGTAGCGCACGCGCTATTGAACGATGGCCATGGCGAGCGCTTCGGCGGTTTCCTGCACGGTGTCGAGCAACTCCTGCGTGTCGTCCGTACCACCTGCGAACTTTCCCTCGATCTTGTGGCGAGGCGAGTGAACGATGCGCACGTTGAATGGCTTGCCACCGAAGGTTCCCGAGAACTCCGAAACGAGCGGCGCAGCGGTTGTCGTGACCTCACTGCCCTCGTACCAGCCGCCGGCCGATTCCTGGCGCGAGCATTTGCTGCCGCGTTTCTCCTTTTTCTCCTTGGAACCAGGGAGCGCATAGCCCTGGATGCCGATTCCGCCGAGCTTGGCGCCGCCGGGTGCCGAGTACTTGTTGTAGTAGATCGACCAGTTGAGGACCATCAATGTCTTGCCGTCGCCGGCCAGGCCTAACTGCTGCGCAAGACTGGCGCGCAGAACTTCGACCTTGAGCGGGTCCGACGCGACGTCGGCGATACGGAATACGTCCTTGTTGCACTTGCCACTCAAGGGCGACAGTCCAGTCCCCTCTTTTTCGATCTGCGGCCGCAGATCGATGGCGCGCAGTTCATCGGGATTCTCAGGCGTCTGCGCCTGCAATGGATGCTGGAGTGCAAGCAGGCAAAGGGGAGCCAGCAACCGAGTCACTCGTTTCTTCAAGGACCCTCCTTCTCGCGGCAGTCTTCGCTGCCGCAGCGATCAACTTTTTGCGCGCAGCCGTGCCAGCGCTTCGGTCAGGAACGGCGCAAACGCGCGCCCGGTTGCCTCGACGCTCGCGTCCGGCTGTCCGAGCGCAGCGAGCTGCGTCATCTGCAGGCCGGCATAGCCGCAGGGATTGATACGCCCGAAGGGCTCGAGATCCATGTTCACGTTGAAAGCAAGGCCGTGATAGCTCGCGCCGCGGCGGATGCGGATGCCCACGCTGCCTATCTTCTGGCCCGCGACATAGACGCCCGGCGCGCCGGGTTTCGTGGCGGCTTCGATGCCGAGGCTCGCGCAGTATTCGATGACGGCGCGTTCCATGGCGGTGACCAGGTCGCGCACGCCGAGTCCGGCGCGGCGGATATCGATGAGTGGATAGACGACCAGCTGGCCCGGGCCGTGGAAGGTGACCTGGCCGCCGCGATCGATCTTGATCACCGGGATGTCGCCGGCCCCGAGCACGTGGCCTGCGTCGGCGTTCAGGCCGAGCGTGAACACCGGCGGGTGCTCGAGCAGCCAGATTTCGTCGGGCGTGTTCGCGTCGCGTGTGTCCGTGATGCGCTGCATTTCGCGCCAGGTGGGTTCGTAGTCGACCTTGCCTAACCACTTGACGAGTGGTGCCGGGAAGGGGTTTCCGGCACCACTATTCGAGATTCCCGCGTTGTTGCCGGCCAGCGCCTGCTCGGCGCGATAGCTCGAACGCACCAGCGGGCCCGACACGCATTCGCGGAAGCCCTTCGCCAGGGCCCATTGGCGATACTCATCGAACTGCACGGGCGTCACGAAGCGCTGCACTTCGAGGTGATGCCTGGTCGGACGCAGGTATTGGCCGAGCGTCAGCAGGTCCACATTCGCGGCGCGCAGGTCATCCATGGTCGCGGCGATTTCTTCGTCGGTCTCACCCAATCCCAGCATCAGGCTGCTCTTGGTGAGCACGGCAGGCTTGTACTGCTTGGCATGCGCCAGCACCGCAAGGGTCTGCTCATAGCTCGCGCGCGGATCGCGCACCGGATGCGTCAGTCGTTTCACCGTCTCGACGTTCTGCGCGAACACTTCGAGCCCCGAATCGACCACGGTCTCGACATCGCGCAGCACGCCCTGGAAATCCGGCGTCAGCGCTTCGACCGCGACGTGCGGCGTGCGCCGCTTGATCGCACGAATCGCCGCGGCGTAGTGCCCGGCGCCGCCATCCGGCAGGTCGTCACGGTTCACCGAGGTCAGCACGATGTACTTGAGCTTCATCAGCTCGACGCTGCGCGCGGTGTTCTCGGGCTCCTCCGCGTCTAACCATCCGCGCGGATTGCCGGTATCGACCGAGCAGAACCGGCAGGCGCGCGTGCACACCGCGCCCATCAACATGATCGTCGCGGTGCCCGCGTTCCAGCATTCGCCGATGTTCGGGCACTTCGCCTCTTCGCATACCGTCGCGAGCCGGTGTTCGTGCACGATGCCCTTGACGGCCCCGAAACCGGCACCGGTCGCGAGCGGCGCGCGGATCCAGGCGGGCTTGCGGCCGGTGGCGGGCGCTTCGACCGCGCGCGACTTCTGGCCATCCTTGATGGCGGTGAAGCCCTGCGGCGTCAGGTACTTCTCCCCGCTGCGCGGCGCGCGGGTCTCGGTGACGACCGGAATGTTCTTGAGGCTGGCCATGGAAAGGAGGTGAATTCTACTCCGGCTGCGGCGTGAGCTCAGGCCCGGGCCCGGACTCGAGGCCCACTTTCGGTGGGCCAAGTCCCGGAATTCCCTGTTCTTTGCCATTGATCTTGAGCTTGCCGTTCTTGAATTCGATGCGGCTCACGATCCGATCGCCCTCGCGTTTGGCATATCCCTGGTCGATGGCCCCGCCCACGGCGGTGGCGCCGTTCGGGATTTTCTCGGCCAGCTTCTGCGCCATCTCGAAGGTGATGTCGGCGTCGAGCTTGCCGATCAGGCCCATCGCACCCACGGCGACGTCCTGCTCGGTGACGCCTTTGAGCTTGATGATGCCCTTGAGGTAGGCATCCCCATCCGGCGTCGATCCACCGAACCGATCGATCACGAACTCCGGATTGTGCTTCAGCAGCTCGAGTCCGAATTCCTTCATCGGCTGCATCATCGCCGAGTCGACGTCGGCGGCCGTGGCCACCGGCTTGGCGTACGAAGCCTTGATGGCCGCCATCATCTTCTCGAGTGTTTCGAGGTGCAGGCGGCGCACCGTGAAGTCGTAGTGCACCTCCTTGAGCGACAGGCCGAGCTGCTCGAGCGGCTTGCTCTTGACCGCACCGGACCCGAACTTCAATGCGACGTCCATGAAGTCATCGTCAATGGTGGTATCGACGATGTAATGCAAGTCGGTGACCTCGGTCACTTCCTTGTCCGCACCGACAAAATGCGTCTGGTCGATCAAGAGCTTGAAATCGCCGTCGTAAAGGTCGCCGCGCACACGATGGCTATCGCCCGAAACTTCCAGGCCCTTCAGCAGGAAGCTTTCGCCCTTGGTACTGTCTTTGATTTCGATACGGGGCCAGGCGCCCTCCACGTCGATATCGTCGAGATGCACGGAATACCCGACCTTGAACTTGAATGCATCGTAAGACACGGAGTGATCTTTGCCGTCGAGCTTGAGGTCGCGCGCATCGCCCGAGAACGTGGTGGTGCCGCCACCAAAGAAACGTACGCGCGTGCTGACCTGCAACGGCGGCTTTTCACCGAACACCTTGATCAACTCCGCGCGAATGGTCTCGGGAATCACCAGGGTCGAATCCACCCGTGCGACGCCCAGGCCCGAGAACCACAGCACCGGTCCGTGCACGATGTGATTGCGCACGGTGAATTTCATTGGATTGACTGCCGTGGCGGGCGCTGCCTCCTCAGGCGCGGATTCCTCCGGCGCAGCTTCGCTGGCCACGGCGTCCGGCGAACCCGCCGCGGCGGATTCATCCGGCGGTGTCGCGGCCGGAAGTTCTGCCGACGGCGTCTCTGGCTGCGCCTTCTCCATCGCGTCCATCGCGTCCATCACGGTCTTCGGATTCATGGCGCGCAGCCACGGTCCGAACGCTTCGAAAGTGACTTCCTGTTCGGACGTGAACCAGCCGCGTGCGAACTTGCGCTCGACGATGGTGAGATAGGGCGCGGTCTCGACCAGCTGATCGAGCCCGCTGTTCACGCGTTGTTCGGCGAGCCGGCCGATGCCCCACGGCGCGACCACCAGCACCACGAGCAGCATCACCACCACGATGGCGGAGACGACGATTTTTTTCATTTTCAAACTCCCTGTGAAACCATGAACCCGCGCGACAACTCGGCATCGAGCGCGGCGAGTCTTTCGACGGTGCCGACGTCGAACCACCGGCCGGTGTGTAACTCGCCACTCAATGCGCGCTGCGCGATCGCACGCAGCAAGAGCGGCAGCAGCGGAAACTTGCCGGGTGTGCACCCGGCGAAGAATTCCGCGCGATAGATGCCCACACCGGAATAGGTGTGTCGCATCCCCTCGCCTTGTGACACCAGCCCCTGTGCGAGCACGAAGTCGCCGCGTGCATGCTGCGGAGGATTCGGCACGAGCATCAGGTGCGCCAACGAGCCCGCCGGCGGATCGCGGCGCAACGCCCCGAAGTCGATGTCCGTCCACACATCGCCATTGACCAGCAGGAACGGCGCCGTTCCCAACCGCGGCAGCGCGTTGAAGATCCCGCCCCCGGTTTCGAGCGCCTCCGGGCGCTCATGGCTGTAGGTAATCGCAAGTCCGTAGCGCGAACCATCGCCGATGGTCGTCTCGATCAGGTCGCCTAACCAGGCGGTGTTGATGACCACCTCGCGAAAGCCGGCGGCTGCGAGACGCTCGAGGTGGTACTCGATGAGCCGCTTGCCGGCCACGCGCAGCAGCGGTTTCGGTTCGCGATCGGTGAGCGGTCGCATGCGTTCGCCGCGTCCCGCGGCGAGGACCATGACCTTCACTTGTGGGAACGCCGCACGCGGCGTCTGAGTCTGCGCACTTGCGCCGCCCGTTCGAGCGTCTTCGGCGCAACTTTGCGCTTCAGCGGTGCCTTACGTTTGAGCGCGCGTCGCTTCAATTGAGGGCGGGCGCGGCTCTTCACGCGCGCCCTCACCGCGGTCCGCTTGCGCTTTGGCTTTGGCTTTGGCTTCGTTTTCTTCTTCTTTATCTTTTTCAGTTTCTGTGGCCGTTTCCGGGTCGCGGCTTTGGCTCTCTTCGGTTTCTCGCGCTGCCGCGCGTTCGCAGGTTCAAGCCCGGGCGCGACGCGCCAGGCCAACCAGCGTTCGAACTCGACCAGCTCGGGATAGCGACGGCACGCATCGCGCACGTAATTCAACGTGAGCGGCAGGTCGGCGAGATAACCGATCTTGCCGTCGCGATGCCACAGCCGCGAGAAGACGCCTAACACCTTGAGGTGGCGCTGCACGCCGATGAGGTCGAACCAGCGCATGAACTGGTATTCGCTGTCGCCGACATTCGCGCCGAGATTGCCCAACACCCGGCGGTAACCGCGCACCCAGCGTTCGACGCGCTCGCGCGACCAGCCGATGTAGCAGTCCTTGAGCAGCGACACCAGATCGTAGCCGACGGGCCCGCGCAGCGCGTCCTGGAAGTCGATGACTCCCGGACCACGATGGTCGGTTGCGGAGGGGCGCAACACCATGAGATTGCGCGAATGAAAGTCGCGGTGCACGAACACCTGCGGCTGCAGCAGCGCTTCGTTGATCAGGAATTCAAACGTGACAGTGAGCAGCCCGCGCTCTTCAGGCGACAGTTCGAGCCGCAGATGCTTCTCGAGAAACCACTCCGGCATGAGATTGAGCTCGCGCGCCAGTGGCGTGCGATCGTAGGGCTCGAGCACTTGCGAGGCCTTGAGGCCGCGCACCTGGATGTTGGCGAGCGTGGTCAACGCGTCACCATACAGTTTGTCGACGCCGCGGCCGGTCCTGAGCAGGTTCAGGTATTGGGTGTCGCCCAGATCCTCCATCACGATGAAACCGCGCCGGGGATCGGCACCGTGCACGTGCGGCACGTGTGCCCCGGCTTGCTCCAGCAGGGAAGTCACTTTCAGATAGGGAGCGATGTCTTCCTTGCCCGGCGGCGCGTCCATGACGATGAGCGTGTCTGCCCTGGGCGCCCAGGCGGCGGGGTCCACGTCCCCGCGGGATACTCGAAAGTAGCGGCGAAAGCTTGCATCGGCGGAGGCAATGCTGATGCGTCCGATGCGCCATTCCAGGTCACGTGTCAGCCAGGTCCGAATGAGGTCGAGGCGCGGGTCGTTCTTGAGCATTCGTATAAGTATAGTGCGCAACACTGTGCCATTGACCTCGAGAAAGGCCGCAACTTGCGGCCTCGGACTGATGCTGCTACTCGCGTTCGGAGCGCGTGCGGACGACCCGGTCTGTCCCAAGCCTGCGGTCGTGACCGGCGCGCCGCCGCCACCGACGATCCGCACGGATCCGTCCAAAGAGCCGGTCACCCTCGATTTCGACGACAAGAACTTCACGGCCGACGTCAACGGCAACGTCGTGGCCTCTGGCAACGTCGTGATGCGGCAGGGCGACCGGAAGATCCGTACCGACCATATCGAGTACGACGCACAGACCAGCAAGGCCAAGCTCGAAGGCGGCATCGAATACACCGATCCGCAGCTCATCGTGCGCGGGAACTCCGGCACCTACTCGCCAACGCTTGGTACTTCGTTCGAGGGGACCGAGTTCGAACTGCCAGAGCGCAACGCGCGCGGCGCCGCGCGCAGCATGCAGGTGGACGCCAATAACAAAGTGACGCTCGACGAGGTCTCCTTCACCACCTGCCCGGTGGAGGATCTCGCCTGGCAGATGAAGGCGAAGCGCATCGAGCTCGATACGCGCGAGCGCGTCGGCACCGGCCGCGGCGCGCAGGTCCGGTTCAAAGGCGTGCCGATCATCTATCTGCCCTACATATCGTTCCCGATCGGACCACAGCGCAAGAGCGGTTTTCTGTTTCCCGATATCGGCGCGTCCTCGCGCAGCGGCCCGCAGGTCGTCGTGCCTTACTACTGGAACATCCGGCCGAACTTCGACTTCACCGCGGAGCCGGTGTACTACAGCCGGCGCGGCCTCGATCTGGCGGGCGAGACGCGTTTCCTGACAGCGCGGCAGCGCGGCACGCTCTCGTGGAACTATCTACCCAGCGACGATCTCGCCGGTATCGACCGCCACCGCGTGCAACTTGCCCACGTCGCCGAGCTGCCGGGTGAATGGCGCTTTCGCATCGACGCCACCGACGTGAGCGACAGCGACTACTTCGAAGACTTCGCGCAGGGGCCCGAAGGCACGAGCGTGGCCTTCGCGGAACGCCTGGCCGAGGCCACCTATCGCGACGAGCACCTGAACGTGCGGGCGCAGCTGCAACAGTTCCAGACCATCGACGACGAACTGCCGGACGTGGATCGCCCGTACGCGCGCACGCCGCGCGTGCTGGCCTCAGGCGACTGGGATGCGGGACTCGGTGGCATCGAATACGGGTTCGACGCGGAGTACGTGAACTTCGATCGCAACATCGGCGTCACCGGGTGGCGCCTCGACGTGGCGCCGCGCATGGGCTTCGACTGGTCGGCGCCCGGGTTCTTCGTGCGCCCGTCGGCGGGCTATCGCTACACGCAATACGACCTGAAGAATCAGGCGCCCGGTACCGACGATTCGCCCACGCGCAGCCTGCCATTCGCGACGCTCGATGCAGGCCTGGTCTTCGAACGCCAGACGGGTTCTCACGGACAGCGGCGCCTGACGCTCGAACCGCGCGCACTCTATCTATACACGCCGTTCCGCGAGCAGAGCGAACTGCCGCTGTTCGACACAGGCCTGCCGGACCTGAACCTGGTCGAACTCTATCGCACCAATCGGTACGTCGGCGCCGACCGCGTCAACGACGCGAACCAGGTAGCATTCGGTCTGACCAGTCGCGTGTTCAATGCCAAAAGCGGCGCGCAATACCTCGCGGTCAGCGTCGGCCAGGCCTACTACTTCGAAAAACCGCGCGTGGTGCTGCCCGACGAACCACCGGCGACCCGCGATACGTCGGATTTCATCGCGCAGATGTCGCTCACCGCGTACAAGAACTGGAATCTCGAAGCCGGGATCCAATGGAATCCCGAAGACACGCGCAGCGAACGCTCGCAATTCCGGCTGCAATACCGCCCCGACGGCGATCACGTGGTGAACCTCGCCTACCGCACACAACGCGACCGCCTCGAGCAGGCGGACGTGTCGACGGCCTGGTCGATCGGCAATCGCTGGAATGCGTTCGGCCGCGTGGTCTACAGCCTGCGCGACAGCGAGACGCTGGATCGCTTCGCTGGCTTCGAATTCAAGGCCTGCTGCTACCGGCTGCGGGCGGTAGCGCGCCGCTTCATTTCGAGCCGTACCGGCGAGCAGGACACCGGCTTCTACATCCAGCTGGAACTGAACGGACTAGCCAGTGTCGGAATTCCGGTCGACGCTTTCCTGGAACGCACAATTCGAGGATACTCGCCGGAAACTTCGGCCCGGTGAAAAACAACTACATGATTTCAAAAGCATTTTCGCGCGCCTGCGGCATCTTCGTCGTCTCGCTGCTGGCCTCCGCGGCGTTGGCACAGACCCGCGAAGCTTCCAGCTCCGGCGTGCTGCTCGATCGCGTCGCGGCCACGGTCAACGAAGGCGTGGTGTTGTCGAGCGAGCTCGACGAGCAAATGCTCGTCATCTCCGAACGATTGCAGCAGCAGAAGCTCGACCTGCCGCCCACCAACGTGCTGCGCCAGCAGGTGCTCGATCGCCTGGTACTGCAGGAGCTGCAGATGCAGCGCGCGGACCGCGCCGGGATCAAGGTGTCTGATGAACAGCTCAACAACGCGCTCGCCGATGTCGCCGAGAGCAACAAGCTGAAGCTGGCGGATCTGCCGGCCGCGCTCGCGGGCCAGGGCATCGACTACGCCGGCTATCGTGAAGGCATCCGCAAGGAAATCGCTTTGCAGATCCTGCGCCAGCGCGACGTGATCGCGCGCATCAACGTGAGCCCGCGCGAGATCGATCAATTCCTCGAACGGCAGAAAAAGATGCCGTCCGAATCGAACGAGTACAACGTGTCGCACATTCTCGTGGCCGTGCCCCAGGCTGCGACGCCCGCCGAACTCGAGGAAGCCCAGAAGAAGGCCGACGAGGTTTATCAGAAAGCCGCGAGCGGTGAAGACTTCGCGCGTCTCGCGGTGGCCAATTCGAACGCGCAGACCGCGCTCGAGGGCGGCTCGCTCGGCTGGCGCAAGGGACCGGAACTGCCCACCTTCCTGGGCGAAGCGATCGCGACGATGAAGGCCGGCGACGTGACGAAGCCGATCCGCACGCCGTCGGGTTTCCACATCGCCAAGCTCAACGAGATGCGCGGCAACACGCAGGTGATCGTCAACCAGGTGCACGCGCGACACATCCTCATCAAGCCCAACGAGCTGCAGGACGACGCCACCGTGCAGCAGAAGCTGGTCTCGAT
>Ga0193752_1000293_pt1 | contig 53312 bp, 52 predicted proteins | sample H1c1metaG_FD_144924 | JGI IMG/M metagenome (GOLD analysis project Ga0193752, IMG submission 144924) | Soil microbial communities from a riparian zone of the East river system, Colorado, United States - H1c1 | ecosystem: Environmental > Terrestrial > Soil > Riparian zone | place: USA: East River...
GCTGGCCTTCCTGATGCCCGCGGTTCTCATGTGGCTGTGGCAGGGCGCGACGCCACGCCGCGCGGCCGTGCTCGGTTTCTGGTTCAACGCGGGCACGTTCGCGGTGGGCACGTACTGGATCTACATCAGCATCCACATCGTGTACCACGCCCCGATTCCGCTGGCATTGCTGCTGATGGCGGGGCTCGTGTCCATCATGGGCGCGTATCACGCGTTGTTAGGCTGGGCGGTCGCGAAGTACCTGCCCGAGCGCGGCGCGTGGCGCTGGCTCATCGGCATCCCCGCGCTGTGGCTGCTCATCGAGTGGTTCCGCGGCTGGTTCCTCACCGGCTTCGGCTGGTTCGCGCTCGGATACTCGCAGACCGATACATGGGTGGGCAGCCTCTCGCCGGTGATCGGTCAGTACGGCCTGGGCATGCTGGTCCTGCTGGTCGCGGGCGCCCTGATGACGCTGCTCGCCGGAACGAAGCGTGAACGCATCGCGGCGGCGGCCTTCATCGGGGTCACTTGGAGCACCGGATGCGCGCTGCGCAACGTGGAGTGGACGCAGCCGTACAGCCGGCCGATCAGCGTCGCCGTCGTGCAGGGCGCGATCCCGCAGGACGAGAAATGGATCGAGGCAAACCTGCAGTCGACGCTCGACCGTTACCAGAAGATGACGCTCGACGCGCACGGCGCGCAGCTCATCGTCTGGCCGGAGTCCGCGATCCCGGACATCGCTAACAACCACATCTCTTACTACCGCGATATCTACGCCGCGGCGAGCGCGCACGGCTCGTCGCTCATCATGGGCACCTTGCGCATCGACGTGAACGAGAAGACCGGCGAGGAGAAGGCCTACAACTCGGTGCTCGCAATGGACCGATCCACGCCCGGCGTGGCGTGGCACGACAAACATCACCTGGTGCCGTTCGTGGAGTTCATCCCGGTGCCCGGTTTCGTGCGCAAGTGGCTCAGGCTGATGGCGCTGCCCTATCAGGATTTCACGCGCGGCGCGGCCGATCAGGAACCGCTGGAGGCCGCCGGGCAGAGAATTGCGGCCAGCGTCTGCTACGAGGATGGCTACGGGTCCACGCAATTGCCCGCCTTGCGCACCGCAACGCTGCTGGTGAACGTGACCAACGACGCCTGGTTCCGCCGCTCGAGCGCACGCTACCAGCATCTGCAGATCAGCCGCATGCGCGCCATGGAGGCAGGCCGGCCGACGGTGCGGGCCGCCAATGACGGCGTTTCGGCCATCATCGGCCACCGGGGCGAGATTCTGACGCGCGCCCCGGAATATGAAGCGAATGTAATGCGCGGCGAGCTGCAGCCGCGCATCGGGCTGACGCCCTACGCGCGCACCGGAAATTGGGCTGTGATCAGCCTGGCCCTTGTTTTAGGCTTCGCCAGTGCTTATGTGAGACGTCTCAGAAAACCAGCGTGAGGAGAAGCGCATGCCGGCCCCGTTGCTGAACTTCGCCAAATCGTCCCGGTCTATCCGGCAGTCGTTCCAGTTTTCACAAGTCCGAGGGTTCGCTGATATGTCGTTATTCGTTGCGAGACGCCTGGGGTTGGTCGCGGTCGTTGCCATTGCCGTCGGCGCCTGTTCCCCGCAATCTTCCGTCGCGGCCGGTGCGGCCGCAGACACACAGCCGTCGCCCGTCGCCGCAGCTTCTCAACCGCCGTCTTCGCCGCAGCCCGTCGGCACGCTCAATGGTCGCGCGCTGCCGGATTTCGCCACGCTCGTCGAGCAGGTCGGACCCGCCGTCGTGAACGTGTCGGTCGTCGAAAAGGCGCACGTCGTCGCGCGCAATCAGCAATCGGACGACGATGCGGCAGACGATCCTTTCCAGGAATTCTTCCGCCGCTTCGGAATTCCGAACCCCGGCCAGCAAGGCGGCAACGGCCGCAGATTGGAAACGCCGCCGCGTCAGGGTGAGGGCTCTGGCTTCATCGTGAGCGCCGACGGCTACATCCTCACCAACGCGCACGTCGTCGCAGATGCGGACGAAGTCACGGTGCGCATGACCGACCGGCGCGAATACCCGGCGAAGGTCATCGGCTTCGACAGGAAAACCGACGTCGCCGTGCTCAAGATCGAAGGCAAGCAGTTGCCGGTGGTCAAACTGGGCGATCCGTCCAAGCTGCGCCCCGGTGAATGGGTGCTCGCGATCGGCTCGCCGTTCACGTTCGAGAACAGCGTGACCGCTGGCATCGTCAGCGCCACCGGCCGTTCCATGCCCGGCGAAGATCTCGTTGGATTCATCCAGACCGATGTCGCGGTGAACCCCGGCAACTCCGGCGGACCGCTGTTCAATCTCAATGGCGAAGTCGTCGGCATCAATTCGCAGATCTATAGCCGCAGCGGCGGCTACATGGGTCTGTCGTTCGCCATCCCGATCGACCTGGCTAACAACGTGCGCCAGCAGCTCGTGAGCACCGGCAAGGTGACGCGCGGCCGCATCGGCGTGCAGATCCAGGAAGTGAACGCGCAGATGGCCGACGCCTTCGCTCTGGACCGTCCGCGCGGTGCGCTGGTTGGACAGGTCATCGCCGGCGGACCGGCCCAGAAGGCGGGCGTCAAGACCGGTGACGTGATCCTCAGTGTCGACGGTAAGCCCGTCGAGCGTTCCGCGCAGCTGCCGGGCGTCATCTCGTCGATCAAGCCGGGTAACGACGCGAAGCTCGAAGTGTGGCGCGACGGTTCTTCGAAGTACCTCAACGTCAAGATCGAAGAGCTGCAGGAAGAAGTGCAGAAGGTTGCGAATCGCGACGTGGATGAGCCCGCCAAGGCCGACAAGCTCGGCCTGTCGGTGCGGCCGCTTGGCGCCGATGAGCGCAAAAGCGCCGAGACCGAGGGCTATCTACTGGTCGAAGACGTCACGGGACCCGCGGCGCAGGCCGGCGTGCGTCCGGGCGACGTCATCCTCGGCGTCAACGGCAAGCCGGTGAAGTCGCTGACCGAGCTCAAAAACGCCACCGCCGGGGGAGGACCCAAGACCGTGGCGCTGCTGCTCGAGCGCGAAGGCACGCAGGTCTACGTGGCGGTTCGCGCCAGCTGATCGATTCGTAGAACACGCTCCAATGAAGGGCGTCCGGAGGCAACTCCGGACGCCCTTTGTTCTACTGAAGCCTCGCTTACAGGCCGAAGAACATCATCGGCGCGAGCGCGGCCACGGCCGCGGCTGCCTGGAGCGCGAGAATCAGCATGGCGTCGCCGGGCGCGCGCGGCATCCATTTGACGGCGAAGTACGCGGCGAAGGGCGCCTGTCCGACGATCAGCAGTTGGAACACGCTCGCCACCGCGTCTGCTTCCGCGCCTGACGAATGCGCGGAGATGATCAGCTGGTAGATCACCAGCAGCAGGGCGGCGAACGACATCGCGAGCGGCACGAGGGCACTCAGCTGCCGAAGCATCGAACGATTCATCCAGTCTCCTGTCCGCCGCGGGGAATATCGGGCGCGCGCCATGCTGTGCGATGGTGCGCAACAGGATCAACGGCGAAATCATTTGTGCGGGGGATCTCGCGCATTCCGGTCGGCCCGCTCAAATCATTGAAGCCTCACGGATTACCGCAGGACGCATGACGAATGTGGGTGGCCTGCGTGCGTGCTGCAGCGAATTCACAGCTTCATTCACGTAGGGACCGCACCTCGTGTATTCTTGCCCGCCTTCGCAAGCCGCTGAAAAACCAGACTTTCCCGATGCAAGAACGATACGAGCCGGCCGTCGTCGAACGCGCCGCGCAAACCTTTTGGGACGAACAACGCGTATTCGAGGCGCGCGAGAACGTCGACACGAACTCTGGTGGCAACGCCAACAAGTTCTATTGCCTGTCGATGTTCCCCTATCCGTCGGGCCGTCTGCACATGGGTCACGTGCGCAACTACACGATCGGCGACGTGCTGACCCGCTTCGCGAAGATGCAGGGCAAGAGCGTGCTGCAGCCCATGGGCTGGGATGCGTTCGGTTTGCCGGCCGAAAACGCCGCCATCAAGAATGGCGTGCCGCCGGCGAAATGGACGCGCGACAACATCGCGTACATGAAGGCGCAGCTGAAATCGCTGGGCTTCGCATTCGACTGGTCGCGCGAGATCGCGACCTGCGACCCGTCTTACTACCGCTGGAACCAGTGGCTGTTCCTGCGCATGCTCGAGAAGGGCATCGCGTATCGCAAGACCGGCGTCGTGAACTGGGATCCGGTGGATCAGACCGTGCTCGCCAACGAGCAGGTGATCGACGGGCGCGGCTGGCGCACCGGCGCGATCGTCGAGAAACGCGAAATCCCGATGTATTACCTCGGCATCACGAAATATGCCGACGAGTTGTTAGGCGACCTCGAAAAACTTCCCGACTGGCCCGAGCGCGTCAAGACGATGCAGGCCAACTGGATCGGCAAGTCCGAAGGCTGCGAAATCTCGTTCCCGTACTCGGCCAACACGCAGGCGCTGATGGGCGCCGCCGGCGCGCTCAAGGTGTTCACCACGCGCGCGGACACCTTGTTTGGCGTGACATTCATGGCGATCGCTGCCGAACACCCGCTGGCCGCCGCCGCCGGCGCGCGCAATCCGGCGCTGCAGGCTTTTATCGATGAATGCCGACGCGGCAGCACGATGGAAGCCGACATCGCGACGCAGGAAAAAAAGGGCATGCGCACCGGCTTCTCGGTGCTCCATCCGTTCACGGGCAAGCCGGTGGAAGTGTGGGTGGCCAACTACGTGCTGATGGCCTACGGCGAAGGTGCCGTCATGGGCGTACCGGCGCACGACGCACGCGACTACGAGTTCGCGCTGAAGAACCAGCTGTCCATCGTGCAAGTGATCAAGTCGGCGACCGGCAAGTATGCGAACGTCGATCCGCCGTGGCAGGACGCGTTCACCGAGCACGGCCTCACGATCAATTCGGGTGAGTTCGACGGGCTGGAATTCCAGCCGGCGATCGATGCGATCGCCACGGCGCTCGAGAAGAAAGACCTCGGGCGCAAACGGATTCAATGGCGCCTGCGCGACTGGGGTATTTCGCGGCAGCGCTACTGGGGCTGCCCGGTGCCGCTCATTCATTGCGCGAAGTGCGGCGTCGTGCCGGTACCCGACGACCAACTACCGGTCGTGTTGCCCGAGGGCCTGGTGCCGGACGGCTCTGGCAATCCGCTCAACAAGACCCCATCGTTCTACGAGTGCAAATGTCCGCAGTGCAGCGCGGACGCGCGTCGCGAGACGGACACGATGGACACCTTCGTGGATTCGTCCTGGTACTTCCTGCGCTTCGCGTGCCCGGACGCGCCGACGATGGTGGACGGCCGCGCCAACTACTGGATGCAGGTAGACCAGTACATCGGCGGCATCGAACACGCGATTTTGCATCTGCTGTATTCGCGCTTCTGGACGAAGGTGATGCGGGACTTAGGTCTCGTGCAGATCGACGAGCCGTTCAAGAACCTGCTGACGCAGGGCATGGTGCTGCATCACATCTATTACCGCGAACCCGCTCCGGGCCGGCGTGAGTACTACAATCCGGCCGACGTCGAAGTTTTGATGGACGCGGATAACAAACGCACCGGCGCGATCCTGCTCACCGACAATCAGCCGGTGGAATGGGACGGGCTGGGCACGATGTCCAAGTCCAAGAACAACGGTGTCGATCCCAGTAGTCTGGTGGAACAGTTCGGTGCCGACACCGCGCGTATGTTCATGATGTTCACCGCGCCGCCCGACCAGACGCTGGAATGGTCGGAAGAGGGTGTGCAGGGCTCGTTCCGCTTCATCCGCCGCCTGTGGAAGGCGGTGTACGACCACGTGACCGCGCCCGCGCCGGCGGATGCGATCACGACGACGCAGTTCGACAAGACCACATTGAACGCCGCGCAGAAGGATCTGCGCCGCATCGCTCATGCGACGCTCGCGAAGGTCAGCGACGACATCGGCCGTCGCCGCAGCTTCAACACCGCGGTTGCAGCCGTCATGGAACTGCTCAACGCGATCGGCAAGCACGACAGCAAGCCGCTGGCCGGGCGCGTGGTGGCGCACGAGGCGCTGGAAATCGCGGTCATGTGCCTGTCGCCGATGATTCCGCACGTCACACACGAGTTGTGGCAGCAGCTGGGTCATACGACCGCGCTGGCCGAGGAAAGCTGGTGGGCGCCCGATCCCGACGCGCTGGTGCAGGATTCCATCGAGATCTCGGTGCAGGTGAATGGCAAGATGCGTGCGCGTGTCACCATTCCCGCCGCTGCGGCGCAGGAGATTGCGATCGCTGCGGCGCTCGAGGACGCGAACGTGCAGAAGTTCGTCGATGGCAAGCCGATCAGGAAGGCTATCTACGTACCGGGCAAGCTGGTAAATATTGTCGTATGAGAATTGTCATATGAAGCGAGTCCTTGCAGGTTTGTTGGTCGCGGCGACCCTGGCAGGTTGCGGCTTCCACTTGCAGGGCCGTCAACCAATGCCCGAGGCGTTCGCGTACACGTTCATCGATACAAAGGACGAGCAAACCGATTTCGTGCAGGATCTGCGCAAGGCATTGATCGCGTCCGGATCCAAGGTGATCCCCACGCGGGGTTCCTCGGGCGCCACTGTCAGCGTTCACGAGGACGAGCTCACCGAGCGCATCCTTTCGGTCTCCGCGCGCAATATTCCCACCGAGTACGAACTCACCTATCGCGTGAAGTTCTCGGTCACCGCGGGCGGCAAGACGCTCATCGACCAGGAAGAGATTACCGCCACCCGCGACCTGAGCTTCGAGGAGTCGCAGCTGCTGGCCAAGGAGCGCGAGCAGGAGATCCTGCGCGAAGCCCTGGCGCGCGACCTGGTAGCGCTGGTGATGCGCCGGATGGCGTCTCTCTAGCGCGATGGCGAACGCGGTGCCCGACGTCGCGGATGTGGTGCGCGTCGGCAATGACGCGCACGAATCCATCCGCACACTCGCACAGCGCTACGGCGTGACGCTGCAGGTTCGCGCTGCGAACGAAGAGCTGCCAGGCTCCTACTGGGGTGAAAGCGAGGCGGGCCTCCTCGCCAACGAACTCTACGTCCGCGCCGACACGCCGCTGCATTCGCTGCTGCACGAACTCAGCCACTACATATGCATGTCGGGCGACCGGCGCGCCGGCCTCGATCGCGACGCGGGCGGTGACGACGCGGAAGAGTGCGCGGTCTGCTACCTGCAGATCCTGCTCGCCGATGAACTGCCCGTGCTCGGGCGTGAGCGAATGCTGCGTGACATGGACGCCTGGGGCTACACGTTCCGTCTCGGCTCGGCGCGCGCCTGGTTCGGCGAGGACGCGGCCGACGCATGCATCTGGCTACGCCGAAACGGCGTAATAGATGAGCACCAAAGGCCGACATTCCAACTCAAACAATGAAATTGCTGATTCTCGCGATCGTCGTCGCAATCACTGCATTTGTCGTCATGGCCTGCGGCGGTTTCGCCTTTACCGCCGCCAACCTGCCCGCGCTTGCGGGCAATTTCGAACGCCGCGCCGACCTTGCCTATGGCGCAGACGATCGTCAGCGGCTGGATGTCTACACGCCGAAGAATGCCGCGGACCGGCCCATTATCGTGTTCTGGTATGGCGGCGGCTGGGAGAGCGGGAAAAAGTCGCAGTATCGCTTCGTGGGCGCAGCGCTGGCCGACGCCGGCTATGTAACCGGCTCTCGAACGACATGACGGAAGGGCTGGGGCCGGAAGAGTACTTGCTGCACCGCGCGATTCCGGGCGAATACCGCATCAGCGTGAACGTTTATGCGGCTGACTCGATCAATCCGAATGGCACGACAATCGTGACCGCGCACCTGATCCGCAACTTTGGCCGCGAGAATCAAGCCGAAGAGACGATGGAGCTCGAACTACTGCCCGATGAGACGGGCGAGAAGACGATCGGCAGGTTTCGGGTGAATTGAGGCCCCCTGGAAAGGGAGGCGGAGTCGGGGAAGATGGAAGCGGCTACCGCCTGAAAAGAGTAGGAGTCGTTTCGGAAGTTGAACTTCCGCCTCCACCAACCCGACGTTTTCGACCGACGGAACCCGCGTTGAGCAGGCGCAGACCCCGTTGGCAGGTGTATCGGCCGAAAGCTGTGGCACTTGAGGCGCCGGCAGCACCCGGCGTTTTACAGAATCAGCGCCGCGCGAAGCGATCCGTCGCCATGACCAGCTCGCGCGCAATGCCGGGCTCGAACGCTGCGTGGCCGGCGTCGCCGACGATGCGCAGGTCCGCTTCGGGCCAGGCCGTGTGCAGATCCCAGGCGCTGCGCACAGGGCATACCACGTCGAATCGGCCCTGCACGATCACGGCGGGGATGTGCCGGATCCGGTGCACTTCCTCCAGCAGCTGGTTAGGCCGTTCGAGGAAGCCGCCGTTGACGAAATAGTGGCATTCGATGCGCGCGAACGCGGCGGCGAAGCTGGCGTCGCCGAAGCGCTTCACGTAGTCCTTGTTCTGCTGCATGTACGAAAGCGCGCCTTCCCAGATCGACCAGGCGCGCGCCGCCGTCAGCAGGACTTCGCGATCGTCGCTCGTAAGGCGCTTGTAGTAAGACTGCACGCAATCCTTGCGTTCGTCCGCCGACAGCGGCGCGAGATAGTGTTCCCACAGGTCGGGGAACATCGCGGCCGCGCCCAGCTCGTTCTGGTAGAACCAGTCGAGCTCGAACCTGCGTACCAGGAAGATGCCGCGCAACACGAGCTCCGTGCAGCGCTGCGCGTGCTTCTGCGCGTAGGCGAGGGCCAGCGTGGAACCCCACGAACCGCCGAACACCTGCCAGCGTTCGATCGAAAGGTGCGCGCGAATGGCCTCGATATCGGACACGAGGTGCCAGGTGGTGTTGTCGACCAGGCTGGCGCTCGGCTTGCTCTTGCCGCAGCCACGCTGGTCGAACAATACGATGCGGTAGCGCTGCGGATCGAAGAAGCGGCGCATCTTCGGATCGGTGCCGCCGCCCGGCCCGCCGTGCAGGAACACGACCGGCTTGCCATTCGGGTTGCCGCTCTCCTCGTAGTAGATCTCGTGCAGGTCCGAGACCTTGAGGAAGCCGGTGTTGTACGGCCGGATCGGTGGATAGAAGTCGCCGGCCTTGCGCCGGGGCGCAACCGCGGCCTTCGCCGCCTTCGCACTCTTGCGCTTCGGTGCCGCTCCTGCCTTCTTCTTCTTGTTAGCCATGAGTTCCTCCGGCGAGCATCGGTCCGAGCGGTGCGCCGCCGACCAGGTGCATGTGCAGGTGAAACACCACCTGCCCGCCATGCTTGTTGCAGTTGACGATCAACCGAAAACCGTTCTCCGCGATGCCTTCACTCCTCGCGATGTCGCGCGCCACGATGAACATGTGGCCGAGCGTGCGCTCGTCCTCGTCGCTGACCTCGTTGACGGTTGGGATAGGCTTGTTAGGACAGATGAGCACGTGCACCGGCGCCTGCGGGCTGATGTCGCGGAAGGCGGTGACGCGTTCGTCCTTGAAGACGATGGTGGCCGGGATGTCGCCGGCGATGATCTTTTCGAAAAGCGTGGGCATACCTCAAGAATACGCGGCCGGCCTGCGGCCCGTCACCCGCCGCTCATCAAACCAGAGGCGAAATCCCCCTTTTGTGGGGTGGCTTCCGGGGTGCTACCTCGCCCATAATCCGCCACTTGAAGCTCACCCTCGACAGTCTCCCAGCACACCTCACGGGTGATCCAGCCAGGGCCTATCTCATTTCCGGCGACGAAGCGCTGCTCGTGGGCGAGGCAGCCGACGCGATCCGCGCGCGCGCCAAACGTGCCGGGTTCGATGAGCGCGAAGTGCACTTCATCGAGCGCGTCGCCGACTGGGATGCGGTGCGCGCGTCTTCTAACAACCTTTCGCTGTTCGGAGCGCGCAAACTCATCGAGCTGCGGCTGCCGTCTGGCAAGCCCGGCGTGGGTGGCGCCAATGCCATCGTCAAGCTGCTGGCCAATGCCAGCGCCGACAACATCTATCTCATGCTCACCGGCAAGCTCGAGCGCGAGCAGAACAACTCGGCCTGGGTGAAAGCATTCGAATCGACCGGTGCCTGGCTCGCAACGCGGCCCATCGAAGTTGCGCGCCTGCCGCAATGGCTGCGCGCGCGCGCCGCCGTGCTCGGACTCGAGCTGGAAGATTCGGCTTGCCAGTTCATCGTCGAACGCACCGAGGGCAACCTGCTGGCCGCGCAACAGGAGCTCGAGAAGCTCAGGTTGTTAGCCAGCGGCAAACGCATCGACCTCGCGGCCGTGCGGGCGTCGCTCGGCGACAGCGCGCGCTTCGACGTCTTCCAGCTCGGCGAGGCGGCGCTCGGCGCGGATGTGCCGCGCGCGCTGCGAATCCTTGGCGGGCTGCGCAGCGAGGGCGTCGAGCCCACGCTCGCCCTGTGGTCGATCTCGCGTGAAATCCACAATGTCTGGGGCACGACGCAGAACGACGGCATGACCGCGCGCAGCTGGCAGCGTCCGTCCGCGGCGCTCGAGAACGCCAAGCGGCGCGCGGCGCGCCTGCCGTACGCGCGCCTGTCGGCACGCCGCGCGCGCGCGGATCGCATGATCAAGGGACAGTTGCGCGGAGACGCCTGGGACGAAATGGCACTGATGATCGTGGAATTCGCCGGCCGCAAGACGCTGCCGATCCCCGGGACGCGTGCTGCTTGAGCGCGCCCGTTGGACCGATCGGCATATTCGGCGGGACGTTCGACCCCATCCACTACGGCCACCTGCGTACGGCCTTCGAGCTGTGGCAGTCTTTGAAGCTGGCCGAAGTCCGGTTTCTTCCCACGGGCAATCCTCCGCACCGCGAACGCACCCTGGCCGACGCGCAGCTGCGCGTGGCGATGGTCCAGGCGGCCGTCGCCGATCAACCGCCATTCGTGGTCGACGACCGCGAAGTGCGCCGCGGCGGCGCCTCGTACACTTTCGACACGTTGACCGAGCTGCGGGGGGAATTTCCGCAGCGCTCCCTGTGCCTGTTGCTGGGAATGGACGCATTTCTGGGGCTGCCAAACTGGCATCGCTGGCGCGAGCTGTTCGAGCTGGCGCACGTGGTGGTCGCGCATCGTCCGGGCTGGAAGGCGCCCACCCAGGGCCCGCTGGGCGAACTCATGGTCGATCGTGGCACCGGCGCCGTGAACGAATTGCATCAATCCAAGGCCGGGCGCATCTACGTGCACGCGGTCACGCAGCTGGAAATATCCTCGACCGAATTACGCCAGATCATCGATGCAGGACGCGACCCGCGCTTCCTGGTTCCGGACACCGTGCGCGAGATCATTCGCGAGTCCGGGTGTTATGCTCGACCCAAGTAACCTACGGAGAGAAATGGCCACCAAAACCCGTCCCCGCCGCGCCGCCGTGCAGCCCAAAGCTTCCGTCCCGCAGACCCTGCTGCGTATCGTCAACGCCGCGCTCGATGACATGAAAGCCGTCAACGTCAAAGTCATGGACGTGCGGCACCTCACGGACATCACCGACATCGTGGTCATTGCCTCCGGCAACTCCAACCGCCACGTGAAATCCATCGCCGAGCGCATCGCGCAATTCGCCAAGCAGAACGACTTCCAGCCCTTTGGCATCGAAGGCGCTGGCGAAGGCGAATGGGTTCTCGTCGATCTGAACGATGTCGTCTGCCACGTCATGCTGCCCCGGGTGCGCGAGTTCTACGGACTCGAGAAACTCTGGGACGACGTCGCGCCGCCGCCGCCGATCGCCGAAAACCTGGTAATCGAACGTGCCATTGCGCCTGCCCCCAGGCACAAGCCCGGACCCGCGCGCGCCGCTCCGCCGCGCCGCAAGCCCCACGCGCGAGCCCGCGCCGCGCGCTGAAGCGGTCCTTCGCGCGTGCGCGTTCGCATCCTTGCGGTCGGTACGCGCATGCCCGAGTGGGTGACCATCGCCTACGAGGACTACACGCGCCGCCTGCGCAGCTCGATGCGCATCGATCTGGAAGAGCTCGCCGTAGGCAAGAGCAAGGCCGAAGAAGAAAAACGCTTCCTTCACCTGCTCGGCGACGACTACCTGGTCGCGCTCGACGAACACGGCAAGTCCAGGACCACCCTCGAGCTCGCCAAGTGGTTAGGCGAGCGGTTGCAGGACGGCCGAACGTTGAGTTTCGCGATCGGCGGTCCCGACGGGCTCGGCCCGGAAATCCTCAAAAAAGCAAGCTTTCGCTGGTCGCTGTCGGCGTTGACCTTCCCGCATGCCATGGTCAGGGTGATGCTCGCGGAACAGCTGTATCGCGCCCACTCGGTGTTGCAGAATCACCCGTACCATCGCGAGTGAGTCGCACGTGAGGGGTCGATGGAGCAACAAGAACAATCTTCCGTCGTCCGGCCGGTTCTGCGGCTCGCCTCCGCTTCGCCGCGCCGGCGCCAGTTGTTAGAGCTGATCGGCGTGCCGCACCTGGTCACGCCGGCCGACATCGACGAAACGCGCCGCGCGAACGAAACGGGACCTGCATACGTACAGCGCCTGGCGGGCGAGAAGGCGGCGGCCATCCGCAGGCTGCACGCGGATCTGCCGGTGCTCGCGGCGGATACCACGGTCGAAGTCGGCGGAGAAGTCCTCGAGAAACCGCAGTCCGAAGACGACGCGATCCGTATGCTGACGCTGCTTTCCGGGCGGGAACACCAGGTGCACACCGGTTTGTGTGCGATCAGCGGCAAACCGCCGACGACGCTGATTTCCTCGACGGCAGTCCGGTTCCGCCGGATTTCCCCCGCAGAAATGCGCGCCTACTGGGCCAGTGGCGAGCCGCAGGGCAAGGCGGGCGCGTACGCGATCCAGGGGCTCGGCGCGGTGTTCGTCGAGCAGGTCAATGGCAGCTACACCGGGGTCATGGGATTGCCGCTGTTCGAGACCGCGAACATCCTGAAGTCGCACGGCGTGCCCGTGTGGAACGGCGCGTTGCGCTCACCTCAAGGGGGCCGGGAGTGACGACGGAAATCCTGATCAACGTGGCGCCGCGCGAGACCCGCGCGGCGCTCATCGAAAACGGCGTGCTGACCGAGCTGTTCGTCGAGCGCCAGAGCCGCCGCGGTATCGTCAGCAACCTCTACAAGGGCCGCGTGCAGCGCGTCCTGCCCGGCATGCAGGCGGCGTTCATCGACGTCGGCCTGGAGCGCACCGCGTTCCTGCATGCCGCCGACATCGCGACGCCGATCTCCGAAAGCACGCTGATCGGCCATCCCGAAGTGATCGACATCCGCCGGCTGGTCAACGAGGGCGACGACATTCTCGTGCAGGTCGTCAAGGACCCGATGGGCACCAAGGGCGCACGCCTAACTACCTTCGTGGCGCTGCCGTCGCGGCTCATGGTGTACATGCCGCGGGGCGATGGCATCGGCGTCTCGGCGCGCATCGAAGACGAGACCGAACGCGCGCGCTTGAAGACGCTGGTGACCGAGTCCGTTCCGCAAGATGCGGCCGGCGGCTACATCGTGCGCACCGCTGCGCAGGGCGCGGATGTCGAGCAGATCCGCGAGGACATCCGCTACCTCGGGCGCCTGTGGCAACACGTGAAGGAGCGGGGCCTGCGCGCCGCGGCCGGCGTTCTCGTCTACGAAGACCTGCCGCTGCCGACGCGCATCCTGCGCGATGAACTCGCGCGCGGCGTCGATCGGGTGCTGGTCGACAACGCCGCCGCGCACACGCGCATGCTGGAATTCGCCGCGGCCTTCATGCCCGGCAGTACCACCAGTATCGATCTGTATGCCGGCCAGCGGCCGATCTTCGATCTGCACGGCATCGAAGAGGAGATCGCCAAGGCGCTCGAGCGCAGCGTCAATCTCAAGTCCGGCGGGCACCTGGTCATCGACCAGACCGAATCGATGACCACGATCGACGTGAACACCGGCGCATTCGTCGGGCATCGCAATCTCGAGGACACCATTTTTCGTACCAACCTCGAGGCGGCCGTGGCGATTGCACGCCAGCTCAGGCTGCGCAACCTCGGCGGCATCATCATCATCGACTTCATCGACATGACCGACCTCGCGCACCGCGCCGAGGTGCTGGAGGCGCTGCAGCGCGCGCTGGCGGGCGATCACGCCCAGACCCATATCGCGAGTGTTTCGTCGCTGGGCCTCGTCGAGATGACCCGTAAGAGAACCCGCGAGAGCCTGGAACATTTGCTTTGTGCGGCGTGTCCCAGTTGTGAAGGTCGCGGCTCCGTACGCACGCCTGAAACGGTCTGCCACGAGATATTCCGTGAAATTGTGCGCCAAAGCAGGCAGTTCCAGAGCCGTGAACTGCTAATTTTGGCGCATCAGAATGTGATCGACCGCCTGCTCGACGACGAGTCGACGGTGCTCGCGGAATTGGAGCACCAAGTGGGCCGGCCGATACGGTTACAGGTGGAAGCGCTCTACGGCTTCGATCAATACGACGTGGTGCTGGCTTGAAGAGATGACCGACAAAGCCCTCAGCGACAACGCCCTTCTTCAAGAGAGAAGGGCAGGCGGCTCACACTGGGTGAGACGCACGGCGCTGGTCGGCTTTTGCCTGTTGCTCGTCGCTGCGCTCGGCGTGGTGTTCACGCGAGCCGTCGCCGAACGTGTTCCCGAACAACGCGCCACACTCGAAAAACTCATCGCCGAACGCACCGGCCTCGCGGTGCGTTTCGACAATGTTCATTTCGCCTGGGGTCTCGACGGCACGAGCGCGGTCTTCACGCGGGTCGAGTTGACGGACCCGAAAGCCGGGCGCGTGCGCGTCGTGGCGCCCGAACTGCGCGTCGAATTCGACACCTGGGACTTCATGCGTCACCACCAGTTCTCGCTGGGTCACGTGACGCTGTCGTCGCCCGACATCGAGATCATCGGCGATCCGGAAGACTCGCTTATCAGCAGCGCGATGCTCGATCCCGGGCCCGCTGGTCACGCCACCGGCCGTCGCGATGATGAAGCCGCGTTGGTGCGCCGCTATCTGTCCTGGGCCGAACTCATGCCCACGGGCCGCATCGAAGTCGAAGCGGCGCGAGTGCACCTGATCCGTCGTGGCGAGCGTGCGGCGCGCAGCAACTTCACGTTGAGCCAGGCGGTGATCAGTCGCGGGGCTACGACCTTCAACGCCTACGGCACCATGCTGCTCGCGCAGGACGTGGGTCAGTCGCTGTTCGTGTCGGCGAAGCTCGAGGGACTTGGCGCCACGAGCAAACCATCGGGCGATCTGCGCCTGATCGCGCGGCGGGTTTTCCTCGACAAACTTTCGCTGCCCGGTGTGAATGGCCGCGGCACGCTCGACGCCAGGCTTCATTTGAAGGATGGCAAGGTCGACTCCGGCAAGTGGCAGGCAAGCGCGCGCGAACTCGAGTTGAACGACGATAACGCTCGCTTCGATCATCTCACCGTCAGCGGCACGCTGGCACGCGACGCCGACGACGTGCTGCTCAACTTCACCGATCTGCAACTCACGCGCGGCGCGCGCCTGGAGCGCGCCCCCAATGTTTCCGCGCGCCTGACTTTTGCGCCGGGCTCGACGCACATCGCACGCAGCACCGTGCGCGCCGATCGCCTGCCCTTCATGGCGGCGGAGTTCATCGCCGGCGTGCTGGCGCCGCAGCTCAATGAGGCGCTGCCGGCAGCTCCGGGCGGCTGGATTCCCAGCGCCGGTGAGTTGCATGCGGTGCGCTTCGATTCCGGACCGCGCCTGAAGTCCGCCGATGCCTGGACCTTCAGCGCGCAGCTGTCCGGCGCCGACCTGGCGCGGGCTTCCGACGGCGCGCGAATCTCGCAGCTCGTCGCGCGCGTGCGCTTCGATGCACGTCAGCTCGAGCTCATCTTCGATCCGGCCGTCGCCGCAACCCTGCGCATGAGCGCCAAGGAACCACGGCCGCTCATGCTCGCGGGCCACCTGGCGATGTCGACCAACCCGCAAGCGCCGAGCTGGCGCTTCGACGCTTTCAATCTGCGCAGCAACGACGCAACGCTCAGCCTTGATGGTGCGTGGGGTGATGAACCGAGCGCTGCCAGCCCGCTCGCGATCCGGGTCGCGAATCTCGACCGGACCTTGCTGAGCGACACCTGGACCCTGCTCGCGCCTGACGCCGCACCGCCCGCGCTGTTCGCCGAAGTCGCGCAGGGCAACGTCGTCGAAGGAACGCTGCAACTCGTCAAGGCGCGCGACGTTGCCGACGCACACGGTGTGAACTGGCAGCGCTCGAGCGGCAAGCTCACGTTCGCGCAGCTGGCAACGTCAGGCAAGGACGCGCCCCGTCTCACGGCGGGTGAAGGCGCGCTCGAGTTCGCGCGTGGCAGCACGCAGCTGCGCCTGTCCGCGGGCGAAATTGAACAACTCACTCTCACCGGCGCGCGCCTCGACTGGCCGCGCACTGGCGCGCCGCGCATGCAGGCGACCCTCGAAGGCGCGCTGGCTGCGCCGCTGCTGCGCAGCGTGTTCAAGGATCAGGGCCTGGAACGGCTGACCGGCAAGGTCGCCATCGAAGCGGACGCGCGTGGCGAGCGCGAATTGCGCCAGCCCGAGCTGTGGCGTGTTGCCGCGCGTATCGACGCTGCGACCGTGCCGCTTGCGGGCGGTCTGCCCGCGGTCGAAGCACTCAGTGGCACGTTGCGTTACGGCAATCGCCAGTTGCGCGCGTTGGCGCTCACCGGCACCTGGCTCGGCGGCCCGGTGGAAATCGAGCTGCGGCGCGGCCCGCCTTCTTCCGGAACGGGGCGCGGCCTCAATTTTGGCGTCAGCGGCGCCGCGGATGCCGCGCCGCTGCTGCAGTTGTTAGGCCACGCCGCGGTGGCCGGCAGCGTCGACGGTCAGCTCGCCTGGAGCGGCTCGGCGCAACGCCTGGCAGGCAACGATGCCTGGCAGATCTCGCTCGCCAGCAACCTGGGCGGCATCGAGAGTCGCCTGCCCGAGCCCTTCGCCAAGCTGCGTGCCCGCCAGCTGCCGGTGAGCGCGCAGCTGCGCGTCGAGGCAGGTGGTGTGCGTGAATTCGAAATCGACGGTGACCGGGTAAAAGTGAACGGCCAGGTCGAAGGCGCAGTCACCTCCGCGCATTTCGTGGTGCAGGGCATCGCCGGTGATCTGCGGCGCGCGGGCAGCGGCGATCCGCAACTCGAAGTCGACAAGCTGGACCTGAAACGCGCGCCCGCGCTGCTGGCAGCAGCCGGAGCCCTGTTGCCGCAGGATGGCGATCTCGCCTTGACCGTCGGCGACCTGCGCTACTCGCAGCGCAGCTTGGGCGCGCTGCATGCCGCGATCGCGCGCCGCGCCGGCGGGGTGGAATTCTCGATCGAATCTCCCCAGGCCGCGCTGCACCAGTTGACTGCGCAAGGACGTTGCGACCTCAACGACGTCTGTCGCGCGCAGTTCACGGCCGACACCAGCCATCTGGCCGCATTGCTGGGGAGCGTGACTCTGCCGGCGGAATGGCCGACGCAAACCCTGCACGCCGCCGGTGAACTCGACTGGCCGCTGCGCGCCACCGATCTCACGCGCGCGCTGACGGGTCGCTTCGATCTCGAAACGCAGGGCGAGGACAGCAATCACCAGCTGCTCGCGAACGCCACGCTCGCCGACGGCCAGATCCAGCTCGCCAACGTTCAGGGCAGTGGTCCCGCGTCCGACCAAGTCTTCCGCGGCACGGGCCGCGTGAGCCTCGTCGCGCGCGACTACGATCTCACGGTCGACTACGAGCAGGTCGCGCTCGCGGCCGCCGCGGTCCCGACGCCGGCGCGTGCGCGGGTCACGCGCGCCTGGAATGCGTTGCGCGGGTCGGTGGCGCGCCGCGGCTGGACCGAAGCGCCGCAGACGCGTCGCGTGCAGTGGCACGGCAGCTGGGAGGGCGACCGCCCTGACTAGGCTCGGCGATGAAGTGATAGATTGACCGCCATGCGCGTTGCGGCAATCCAGATGACTTCCGGGCATGACATCGATGCCAATCTCGAGGCCGCCGGGCGCTTCCTGGCCGATGCCGCCCGCCTGAACGCCGTGCTGGCCGCGCTGCCGGAAAACTTCGCTTTCATGGGCCTGAATAGCGGCGACAAGCGCGCGATCGCGGAACCGGATGGAGCGGGGCGCATCCAGAACTTCCTTGCAGACACGGCGCGGCGCCTCAAGATATGGATCGTCGGCGGTACGGTGCCGCTGCGACAGGATGCGGATGGACGGGTGAGCGCTGCGTGCCTGGTGTACGACGCGCAGGGCCAGCGGGCTGCGCGGTACGACAAGATTCATCTTTTCGACGTGGATGTGCCCGGAAGTACGGAGACGCATCGCGAATCGGCGCACACGGTGCCGGGACACGACATGCGGATCCTGGATACGCCGGCCGGCAGGCTCGGGCTTGCGGTGTGTTACGACATGCGTTTTCCGGAGCTGTTTCGGGTGTTGTCGCGCCAGGGGGCGGAAGTTTTCGTCGTGCCGTCGGCGTTCACGGTGCCGACCGGCAAGGCGCACTGGGAATCGCTTCTGCGCGCGCGCGCCATCGAAAACCTGAGCGCGTTGATTGCGCCGGCGCAGTGGGGCGTGCACCCGAGCGGCCGCGAGACATTTGGAGATTCGATGATCGTCGATCACTGGGGAAAGGTACTGGCGCGCATGCCGAGCGGCACGGGCTGCGTCGTGGCGGACCTCGACACTGCCGGTCGGATGGACGCCCGTACGCGTTTCCCCGCACTCGAGCATCGGGTCATCTACAACACGTGAGGAGCGTGTAGCAGTGTCGGTGGTAGTCATCCGCAGGGTGCAACATGCATGGGCCGATCGCGCGCGCGACTATCGGGTGCTGGTCGATGGCCAACAGCGCGCACTGCTCGGCAACGACGCGACGGTGCAGCTACCGGTAACCCCGGGCGAGCACAAGGTGCGCATGCAGATCGACTGGTGTCGCTCCAGGGATTTGACGGTGAATATCAGGCACGGAGAAATCGTGCGCCTCGAATGCCAGGCGAACTCCAATCCGCTGGCGATGCTGCTCTACATTACGATCTGGCGCGCCAACTACATCGCGCTGAAAACGGTGACCTCTTGAACGCACTGACCAAATCCGAACCGCTCGACATCGCCCGCGACCTCATCCTGCGGCCGAGCGGTCTCGACGACTCACGCCTCGATCTCGCCCTCGCGCAGGTCATGTCGAGCTCGGTGGACTCCGCCGATCTGTACTTCCAGTTCGCGCGCGAAGAGAGCTGGGCGCTCGAGGACGGCATCGTCAAGGAAGGCAGCGCCAGCATCGAACAGGGTGTGGGTGTGCGCGCCGTGGCCGGGGAGAAAACCGGCTTCGCGTATTCGGATGAAATCGTGCTGCCGGCGCTGGAAGAAGCGTCGCGCGCCGCGCGTGCCATTGCCACCCGCGGCACCGATCGCGCCGCGCACGGCATCGTGCCGCGGAGCGGCCACAGCCTCTATCTACCCATCGATCCGGTCAGCAGTTTCACCTCGAGCGAGAAGGTGGCCTGGCTGGAACGCGTCGATCGCGAGACCCGCAAGATGGATCCGCGCGTGCAGCAGGTCATGGCAAGCGTCGTGGCGGTGCACGAAGTCGTGCTCATCGCCAACAGCGAAGGACATCTCGCGGCGGACGTTCGCCCGCTGGTGCGCTTCAACGTCTCGGTGATCGTCGAACAGAACGGTCGCCGTGAGCAGGGCTACGCGGGCGCCGGTGGACGCATCACGTTGCCCGAGCTGGTGGCGGCCGACAAACCGTTGCAACTGGCGCGCGAGGCCGTGCGCCAGGCGCTGGTGAATCTCGACGCCGTGCCTGCGCCGGCCGGTCTCATGACCGTGGTGCTCGGGCCGGGCTGGCCCGGCATCCTGCTGCACGAGGCCATCGGTCACGGACTCGAAGGCGACTTCAATCGCAAGGGCACGTCCGCGTTCGCGGGCCGTATCGGCGAGCGGGTGGCTTCCGAGCTGTGCACCATTGTCGATGACGGAACACTCTCGAAGCGCCGCGGCTCGCTCAATATCGACGACGAAGGCACTCCCACCCAGTGCACCACGCTCATCGAGAACGGCGTGCTCAAAGGCTATCTGCAGGACAAGATGAACGCGCGGCTCACCGGCACGCACTCGACCGGCAACGGGCGCCGCGAATCGTTTGCGCACATCACGATGCCGCGCATGACCAACACCTACATGCGTCCGGGCCAGACTCCGCCCGAAGAGATTCTCGCGTCGGTGGAGAAGGGCATTTACGCCGTGAACTTCGGCGGTGGCCAGGTGGACATCACCTCCGGCAAGTTCGTGTTCTCGGCCAGCGAGGCGTACCTGATCGAGAATGGCAAGGTCGGCGCGCCCATCAAGGGCGCCACGCTGATCGGCAACGGTCCCGACGTGCTCACGCGCGTGTCGATGGTGGGCAACGATCTCAAACTCGACGACGGCGTTGGCACCTGCGGCAAGGAAGGGCAGAGCGTGCCGGTCGGCGTCGGTCAGCCGACATTGCGCATCGACGGACTCACCGTGGGCGGCACCGGTTAGCGGTCAGTACAACCAGACCACCCCCGCATTGTTGTTGGCGGTTGGATGACCGACAGCCAGGGTCTTGCCGTTGTCACCGAAGGCAAGGGCGCGACCAAACTGGCCCGCTTCATACATGGCGCCCGGGCGACCGGGCTTGACGACACGCCGCAAGGCCCAGCCGCTGGGACGGCGCTCGTACACGTACACCGCTCCGATGGCCTTGGAGCCGGCGGTGAGCGGCGGCGGGAGCGCGCCCACGCCGACGCCATGGTCGCTGGGATCGGCGACGACGAGTAGTTTGCCGTCCGCGCTGAAGCGCGCTTCGGCGCCGAAGCGATCCTGGATATTTCCGCTGCCGCTCTCCCAGGCTCCTGCGCGCAGCACGGCTTCGCGCTGGTAGCTGCCGTTCACACGCCGATAGATATCGGTGTGCAAGTCGCTGCTCGCGTCGGAGGAAAAAGTGACGGCGAGCGCATCGCCCGTGGCATCGAGCGCCTGCGGCGCCACGAAAAAAGTGCCCGCGGCAACCGGGATGTTGTCGCGCAAACCCCAGCCAGGCGCGGCGTGCACCTCCAGGACGGTGTCGTCCTGCGCGTATGAGCCGCAAGCGTAGGCCAGGACCTTGCCGTCGGCGCTGAATGCGAAATGGCCACAGCGTTTGCCCAGGTCGGCGTCGGCTCCATGGCCGAATGCGGTGCCGGTGTGGGACCAGGTCCCGGCACTGTCATAGGTGTAGATGAATACACCGGAGCCGCCCAGCGCCGTCTTGACCGCGAGTGTGTTGCCGGAATCATCGAGCTCGGCCCAGTCCGCGGAACCAAATTCAAAGCCGGTCAGCATCGCGATGGTCGCATCGTGGCGCCAGCCGTTATTCGCGACGAACCGGAATATCTTCACCGCGCCATATCCAATTCCGGTGCTGGCGCCGTGCGGCTGATCGCCCATCAAAGCGATGGCGAGCACGTCGCCCGCGCGATCGAGCGAGAGGCGTACATTCTGCGTCCTGCCGTCGCGCACGACGTCGAAGGGGATGGCGCTTTGAAAGGCCCACCCGCTGGCGGCTTTGCGATAGATATACGCGCTGCCCTTCGGCAGGTGCGGGTCGTCGGTGGATTCGAAAGGCGCCGCGATCGCGAGCGTCGATGCGTCGGCGGAGATAGCCACCGCGTACCCGAACTGGCTCGCGGCTTGTTGCGACGGGCTCGAGTACTGCCCGATCGTGTCGAGCATGACGTTGCCGACCGCGATCTTCGAAGAGGAGGAGCAACCGGAGGAGTCGCAGGCGTTCAACCAATAACGCGCATTGTTCCAGTCCAGCAGATGGACGGAGACATTGCTGAGGACTGAGGTCCGCGACCCCGGCACCTGGGAGAAGCGCGTCTGCGCCGCGGACGGATTGGACTGAAACCACAGCTCGTAGCCGCTCGCCCCCGTTACGGGATTCCAGTTGAAGCGCAGTTGTTTGACGGCATTGGCGTGCGCGGTGATTTGCGGTGCCGGTGGCGCGGCGAGCGCGATGGCGCTGCAGGCCGCGAGCAGCAATGCCGCCCGGGTCGTGGTCGGAAGGATTGACATGAATTGCTCCCGGCATGAATAAAACACGTGCCTGGGGCCAAGCGCCGATTTGCCGGCAGGCTCGCTCGTTTGCTCTTTAGTTAGTTGCCTGCGGACTCCCCGTGTTGGAGATAGCAACTCTCAGGCCACGACGCAGCCCGGAGCGGACAGTAAAGCGAGTGCGGGCGGCCGCGCGGGCAGGCGAGGAAACTACCTACTCGCGTCATCTGGTATGTGACGTTCAGGACGGCATGCACGCCCACACGGCGCGCATCCGCAAACGCGCGCCGCCGGGTGGCGGCGACGCGTGCCGCTGTAAAATGTTCAGCGCGTGCGGAAATTTCGATAACGCCGCGCATCGGCGGACTCACAGCACGCGGCCGAGACTAGTCAGCCAGTCGCGATTCACTCTCGAGGCGCAGCACCCGCACTCCGGCGAGCGTGTTCACCAGGATCCACTTGTCATCACCGACGGTGTTCAGCGTGGCGTTCACGAGCGTCATGCGCGTAGTGCGTGTCTCGTGATAGCTCACTTGCGCAGTCCATGGATGCAGCCAGCTGCGTGTCACGGTGAAATCGTGGCGCGTCACCTGCGACTGCGGTCCGATCAAAGACATGCCCATCGCGGCCGTGCTGACGAATTCGCAGAATTCCGTCTTGCCGCCGTCGAAGTCGCGCGGTATCTGCGGCGAGGTGTGATCGCGGATCGACACCGTAAGATCTTCGTGCAGGAGCGCGCAGTACGCGTCGGACTTCTCCTGCAAGGAGAGAGTCTCGAGGTCGTTCAAGAATCGATTTACACTGCCTTCGGACAGTTTCCAGGCGCCCGTTCCATAAACGGCCACAGCGACGATCATCGGCAGTAACCAGACGATTCTCTTCAATGACGCCTCCCAAACGCGAATATGCGCGAAGCCACACGGAATCCGACTCCCGGGAACGCCTTACTCGCGAGCACTATTACCACGCGCGGACGACAGGGATGTCGGCAAAGTGCGTCAGACTTTAGTAGCGAAGGATTCGCTCCGCGCCTACGCACTTATCAGACACAAACATAATCAAGTGCGCGTTTTGCGACATTGGAAATAGCGTGAATCCCGGCACATCATGGTTGCCACATGGCCCAGCAAACTGCACACGCGTTCCAACCCAACGTCACCGAGCGGAGTCCTTCGAACATGCGTAACGACACAGCGGCCAGCGGCGAATTTCGAATCAATCTTCCGCCCGATGTACTGGCGGAAATGCGCCGTCAGTCCGGCAGTCCGCGCAGCGCGATGCAGGTCGATGGTTTCCGCCCGGGCCTTCTGGGCCGCTTGATGGATCTCGTGACGGGTCGCCGTCGCTGATCCAGTCTCGCGCGACGGACGACGAACAATATGTGAAAGACGATCCGGGCAGCTGATCCGGACGTCTGGGGATAGAAGATTCATGGAAGCAGTCGGGAACGTCACCTGGCGAATGCCTTTGCCCGCAGCTTCGAAACGGTCACCCGCCGATGTCGAAGCGCAATATCGCGTCGAGGTCGAATTGGCGGACCGCTTGCGGTCGGCTCCGCGCGATCGACGCCTCGGCCTTTATGGAGTGCTCTACGACGAGCTCTTTCGCAGAGTCCCCACGCATTCGCAGCTGACGCGCAAGGTCTCCGAGGCCGAGCGACGCGCGGCGATCGCGCTGCGAATGCAATCACTCAGCCGTTTCCTCACTCCCGATACCGTGTTCCTGGAGATCGGCGCCGGGGATTGCAGCCTGACGCTCGAAGTCAGCCGGCGGGTGCGCAAGTGTTACGCACTCGACGTGTCACGCGAAATCCTGAGCGGCGTGCACGATCCAAAGATTGAAACAGTTCTATCGGACGGGTGCTCAGTGCCGATCCCGCAGGATGCAGTCACGCTCGCATACAGCTTCCAGGTGATGGAGCACATCCACCCCGACGACGCGCTCGAACAGCTGCGCAACCTGTTCGCGGTCGTCGCGCCCGGCGGCGCGTATTTTTGCGTGACACCGAACCGGCTCAACGGCCCGCACGATGTTTCGAAATTCTTCGACACCGTCGCGCGTGGTTTTCACCTCAAGGAATACACGCTCACCGAGCTCGAAAAACTGTTCCGCGCGGTGGGATTCAGGCGTGTCGAAGCCTACGCGTCGGTGCGCGGGCGCAGCGTGCGTTTACCGCTCGGCTTCGTGAAGATCTTCGAGAAGGGCTACGAAAAATTGCCCGCGAACTGGCGACGCCGGCTCGGCCGCAAGCCCTTCGTTCATCACGTCCTGTCCGCGGGATTGCGCGCCATCAAATAGCGTCGCGACTGCTGCGCGGTCAGCCTGCTCCGGCCGCATCTTCGCGGCCTTCGTCTTCCGACTCTTCGTTGGCCGCGTCATCGATCACGGGCAGATCGTCGTGTGTGTCGGCGTTGTGTTTCGAGTTTTCGTCCACGTACAACATTTCGTGCTGACCCATCGTGATCACGTCGCCGTCGCGCAAGGTATGCCGGCGCACGCGTTTGCCGCGGATCACGATGCCGTTGGTGCTGTTGAGATCTTCGAGCACCGTGATGCCGTCGCTGCCGGTGATGAGCTGGCAGTGATGCCGGCTGATGAATTTGCTGTCGATCTGCAGGTCGTTGTCGGGCGTGCGGCCAACGACCTTGCGTCCCGGCACCAGGTGCAGCTCGCCGGCGGCCGTGCCGTCGGTCGAGAGGATCACCTTGGAAATGATGCGCGTCGTGCGATCGTCGGTCGACGTTTTTTCCAGCGCTCCCTGCCGCGCACTGATCGCGCTGGTGCGCGCCGCGAACTCGACCCACTGCAGTTCTTCGACCGCCGAGGCGAAGTCCATGAGCGTCACATGGTCGCGGTCTTCGTTGAAGGCCGACATCATCGCCGTGTCGCACAGGGTATTGACCAGGCGGGGGATGCCGCCGGAATAGCGCACGATCTCGGGATAGGTGTCCTCGGCGAAAATCTCGCGGCCATTCGCGCCCGCGATATCGAGTCGATGCAGCACGTACGCGCGCAGGTCCTCGCGTGACAACGCGCCGAGATGGAAACGCAGGCGCACGCGCTGGGACAGCTGCACGAGCTCCGGTGAATCGAGTTTTTCGTTGAGCTCGGGCTGGCCGGCGAGAATGATGCGCAGCACCTTCTCTTTGGTGGCCTCTATCCCCGAGAGCATGCGGATTTCTTCGAGCACCTTCAGCGTGAGGTTTTGTGCCTCGTCGATGATCAGCAGCACCTTGCGGCCGGCGGCGTACTGCTCGATGAGAAAGCTGTTGAGCGTCGCGATCAGTTCGGCCTTCCTCATCTTGAAGGGCGAAAAACCGAACTGCACCAGCACCGTCTGCAGGAATTCGACCGCGTTCACCTGCGTCTGGTTGATCTGCGCGATCACCACGTCGGAGTCGAGCTGGCGGAGGAAACTTTCGATGAGTGTGGTCTTGCCGGCGCCGATCTCGCCCGTGATCACCACGAAACCGTCCGTGAACCAGATGGTCGATTCCATGTACGCCTTGGCACGTGCATGGGCGCGGGAAAGAAACAGGAATTGCGGGTCCGGACTCAGGCGGAACGGCAACTCGCGCAGCTTGAAGTTCTCGCAGTACATGGGCCCGCCGATATTACGGTAAAGCCGGCTCCCATCAAGGAAACCCTGGGCGTTGTCTTACCGAATTGCGAGCCAGGTCGCGCGATCGATTCTGGCTAAGACCTTGAAAGATCGCCGGTCCCGGGCCCTGGGCGTCGTTTCTGTCAGGGTCAGGTGCCCCAATTTTCGCCCCGGCCGGGCCGACTTGCCGTAGTCATGCCAGTGCAGGCCAGCCTCGCGCAACAGGGCATCGCGCGCGGGTAGTTCGCCGATCAGATTGATCATGGCGGAATGCCCCCGGGCGCGCGTGCTGCCGAGCGGCAGCCCCGCGATGGCGCGCACGTGGTTCTCGAACTGGCTGGTGTCGGCGCCCTCGATCGTCCAGTGCCCGGAATTGTGCACGCGTGGCGCCATTTCATTGGCCACGAGCCGGCCCTTGCGCACGAAGAATTCGATGGTCAGTACGCCGACGTAGTTGAAATGTTCCAGTAGTTTGCGCGCGGCGCGTTGCGCCTGGCGGGTCAACGCGGCGTTTCCGTAGGGCGCGCGTGTCAGGCGCAGGATTCCGTCGCGATGGACGTTGAGATTGAGTGGATAGAACGCGCTCTCGCCCCGGGCGTCGCGCACACCGATGATTGAAACTTCTGCGTCGAAGGGCACGAGGTTTTCGTACAGCAACGGCGCCTTGCCGAGCAGTTCCCACGCGGCATCGAGATCGGCGGGTTTGCGCAGCACGAACTGGCCCTTGCCGTCGTAACCCAGGCGGCGCGTCTTGAGCACGCCCGGCAGGCCGATGGACAGCACGGCCTGGTCGAGCGAGGCGCGCGAATCGACCGCCGCGTAACGCGTGGTCGGAATGCCGAGCAGCTCGAAGGTGCGTTTTTCACTCAGGCGATCCTGCGCGGCGGCGAGTGCGCGCAGCGGCGGTGCGATACGCGCCTTGCCGGGGAGATTTTCCAGCGCCTCGACCGGAATGTTTTCCCAATCGAAGGTGACGACCTCGCAGCGCTGCGACAGCTCAGCTAACAACTTCGCATCGGTGAATTCGCCCGTGAGGATCGGGCCGACCTGGCCGCCCGGCGTGTGCGCGTCGCGGTCGAGGAACAGGAAGTCGAGGCCGAGTGGATAGCCGGCGAGCGCCAGCATGCGCCCGAGCTGTCCGGCACCGATGATCCCTAACGTCATTACTTGCCGGCAGCGGCCGGATCGGAATGGGCCAGCACCTTCGCCGTCTGCTCGGCGCGGAATTTCTTGAGCGCCGCGTCGAACTCGGGACGCTTGTTCGCGAGGATGGCGGCTGCCGCGAGCCCCGCGTTGGTGGCGCCGGCGACGCCGATTGCGAACGTCGCCACGGGAATGCCGGCCGGCATCTGCACGATCGACAGCAGCGAATCGAGCCCATTGAGCGTCTTCGATTGCACCGGTACGCCGAGCACGGGCAGCGTGGTCTTGGCGGCGGTCATGCCCGGTAGGTGGGCCGCGCCACCGGCGCCGGCGATGATGACCTCGATGCCGCGCCCTTGCGCCGTGGCCGCGTATTCGAACAGCAGGTCCGGCGTGCGGTGCGCGGAGACGACTTTCGTTTCGTAGGGTACGCCGAGCTTGTCGAGAGCTTCGGCTGCGGCGCGCATCGTCTCCCAATCGGAAGACGAGCCCATGATGATGCCGACCAGTGGTTTCATCGTGAAATACTACTTGCGAAGCGCGCCCGGAGCCAGCGATCGGAGGTCCGGAGGGCGGTCACGATGTCGCCTCAAACAACCCGCGGATGGTGCGGAACAACTCGCGCGACGCGGCGGCCTTGCTGCCCGAGTCCACGCGCTCGCCGGTCGCCTTGTTGATCAGCGCCAGTATGGCTTTGCGGTCTGTACCGGGACGCAACTTGACCAGCTCGTCGAGGGCCTTCGGGTCGCTGAGCAAACGCAGCCGCCACGCCTCGGTGCGCTTGTGCTTTTCGGCATCGATCGCGTGCGTGCGCGATTCCGCGCTTAGCGCAGCTTCGATGGGCGCGGGGTCGATGTCGCGCATGAGTTTGCCGATGAACTGCCGCTGGCGCGCGAGACCGCCGCGGCTGGTGATCCGCTTGGCCAGCAGGATGGCGTCGTGCAGCATTTCGGGCAATTGCAGCGCAGTGAGCTCGGCTTCTTTCAGCGCGATCAGTCGCGTGCCCAGGTCCTGCGCCGCCGTGGCCTCGCGCTTGCGCGCGCTTTTGCTCGGCCCCCGGAATTCGTCGAATTCGTCTTCTTCCTGCATCGTACAATTCTGCCATGCAAGCAGTCGTTCAGCCCCGCCAGGAAGTCGATGGATCGCGAATTCCCGAGCTCAAGAGCATCGTGTCCGACGCGTTGAGGCGCGCCCGGGCGCTCGGCGCCAGCCAGTGCGAAGCCGACGTGAGCCTGCAGAAAGGTCTGACTACCACCGTGCGGCTCGGCGAAGTGGAGACCGTCGAGTACCAGCGCGATCGCGGCATGGGTGTCACGGTGTACTTCGGCAAGCGCAAGGGCTCGGCGAGCACGGCCGATCTGTCACCGCAGGCCGTGGGTGAAATCGTCGAGAAAGCCTGCGACATCGCGCGGTATACGGCCGAGGACGAGTGCGCAGGGCTGGCCGACCCCGAGGAGCTGGCGCGCGAGATCCCGGATCTCGATCTGGACCATCCCTGGGATATCTCCCCCGAAGAAGCGGTCGAGTGTGCGCGCGCCTGCGAAGCGGCCGGACGCGCTGTCGATGCGCGCATCACGAATTCCGAAGGCGCCAGTGTCGGCAGCCACCGGGGCGTACGCGTGTATGGCAATTCGCATGGGTTTCTCGCCGGTTATCCGTCGACCAGTCACAGCGTCAGTTGCGCGTTGCTGGCCCAGACGGGCGAGGACATGCAGCGCGACTACTGGTACGGCTCGGCGCGCGACGCGCGCGATCTGGAGAACGCCGAGAGCATCGGCCGCAAGGCGGGCGAGCGCGCCGTGGCGAGGCTCGGTGCACGCAAGATCGCCACGCAGAAGGCGCGGGTGCTGTACGCACCCGAGGTCGCGCGCGGGTTGATCGGCCATTTTCTCGGTGCGATCCGCGGCAGCAGCCAGTACCGCAAGAGTTCGTTCCTGTTAGGCGCGGCGGGCGAGCAGCTGTTTCCGTCGTTCCTCGAGCTGCGCGAGCGGCCGCACGTCCGCAAGGGTCTCGGCAGCAGTCCGTTCGATGGTGAAGGCGTCGCGACGCGCGATCGCGAGCTCGTGAGCCACGGCGTGCTGCAGGGTTACGTGCTCGGCAGCTACTCGGCCCGCAAGCTCGGCCTGAAGACGACCGGCAATGCCGGCGGTACGCACAACGTGCTGGTGGAATCCACCGTCGGCGGAGTCGAAATCGGCGCGTTGATGCGTGAGCTCGGTACCGGTCTGCTGGTCACCGAACTGATGGGACAGGGCGTCAACGGGGTCACGGGCGACTATTCGCGCGGTGCGTCCGGCTACTGGATCGAGAACGGCGTGCAGGCCTATCCCGTGCACGAAGTGACCATCGCCGGGAATCTGAAACAGATGTACCGCAACATCGCCGCGCTCGGCAGCGACGTGGACTTGCGCGGCGGCGTGCGGGTCGGCTCGGTGTTGATCGAAGAGATGACGATCGCGGGCGAGTAGGCGAGACCTAGGCATCGATCAGGTCGCGCAGCGTCATCTCGCCGCAACTCTTGCGCCAGGCGTCATCCATCTTGCCGCTGAGGGCGTCCACGGCGGGCAGTTTGAGAGTGCGCGACGACACCTGGCCGGCCTTCTCGTTGCGCGCGATGTCCATGATTTCCTGGATCGAGATGTTGCCGAGGTCGCGCGCCGGCAACAGCCGTTCGTCGTCGGCCAGCGTGAGCAGGTGCGCCCCTTCGAGGGCGTTCACGATGCGGGAAATCGCGATTCCCGGCATGCCGAGCTCGTGCGCGATGCTGTCCACCGACCAGCGCGTCTTGCCGTCGTGATACGAGCGTGCGATGAGGTACATCACCTTGAGTGTGAGCGTCTCACGCTGCACGGCCGAGAGGCGCAGCTCGGTGAGACCGAGCCGCAGGTAATTGCGGTTCTGCACGTAGAACGACAGTTGCGCGCCGACCAGCAGGATCAGCCAGCCGAAGTAGGTCCACAGGAGCGCGGCCACGATGATGGCGAAGCCGGCGTACACAATGGTGAGGCGCGTCGAAAACACGACCAGCGCCGTGAATAGTTTGCCGACCGCGGCCCAGAGAATTCCGGCGGTGACGCCGCCGATCAGCGCGGGTTTCCATTTCACCTTGGTATTCGGCACGAACATGTAAACGGCGGTGAAGATCGTGGCCACCATGAAATACGGCGACACCTCGATGGCCCAGCCCGTCATGCGATCGAAGAACGGGACGTAGCGGCCGAAGCCCGCGGAAGCAGTGTCGAGCGCGTTGTGCGAGAGGCCGATGAAACTCACCGCGACGATCGGGCCGACGATGAGCAGCGCCACGTATTCGGTGACGCGGCGCGCGAAGCTGCGCGCGTGTTCGACGCGCCACAGGAAATTGAAGCCGTCCTCGACCTTCTTGATGGTGCCTAACAAGGTCCAGAGCAGCAGGGCGAGGCCCAGGGAGCCGACCACGCCGGTGCTGACACTGTCGGCGAATTCCATGACCTTGTTGGTGAATTCGTTGGCGCTTGCCTCACCCATGGGCTTGAAGAACTCGTAGATGATGGGCGCGAGCTCGCGGTGCGCGCCGAACGCCTTGAGCACGGCGAACGCGAAGGCAATGAGCGGCACCAGCGACAGCAGGGTGGCGTACACCAATCCCATGGCATAGAGATTGATCTGGCCGCGCGACAGGTCCCGCAGCAGCGCGTACGGATAACGCAGCAGGCGCAGGGTGAGCGCCCCGGGAGTACTTCCTTCGGAATACTCGCCGAACAGGTATCGGTCGAGCCAGTTCCAGAACGCGAGATACATTGGGCCGCAAGAGTAATTGGCTGACACCCCGGTGTCACTCGATTAGATTGCCGCGCATGTCGGCCAGTTTTCCCACCCGCATCGTGTGTCTCACCGAGGAGACCACCGAGACGCTGTACCTGCTCGGTGAAGACCGGCGCATCGTCGGCATCTCGGGATTCACCGTGCGGCCGCCGCGCGCGCGGCGCGAGAAGCCGAAGGTGTCCGCGTTCACCAGCGCGAAGATCGACAAGATCATCGAGCTCGAACCGGACCTGGTGTTGGGCTTCTCCGACCTGCAGGCGGACATTGCTGCGGATCTCATTCGCGCCGGCATCGAGGTGCACGTGTTCAATCACCGGAGCGTCGCGGAGATCCTGCGCATGATCGCGACGCTCGGTGGCATGGTGGGATGCGAAGCGAAAGCCGCGGCGCTGGTCGCGGAACTGGAAGCGGGTGTCGAGAAGGTGCGGCAGAGCGCAGCGCGTTTCGCGCGGCGTCCGCGTGTTTATTTCGAGGAATGGGACGAGCCGCAGATCTCGGGCATCCGCTGGGTTTCGGAGCTGGTTGGTATCGCGGGTGGCGACGACTGTTTCCCTGAGCTCGCGCGTGAGTCCTTGGGGAAGAACCGCATCATCGCCGATCCGCTCGAAGTGCCGCGCCGCGCACCCGACGTGATTTTCGGGTCGTGGTGCGGCAAGAAGTTTCGGCCGGAGACCGTCGCGGTGCGCGCAGGTTGGAGCGAAGTGCCCGCGGTGCGGGATGGGCACCTTTACGAGGTGAAGTCGTCGATCATCCTGCAACCCGGGCCCGCGGCGCTGACCGACGGGCTGGCGGAAATCCACGCGCGCCTAACTAGCTGGGTGGGCTAGAGGGGACATTCCTGGTTTTCGAGGAAAGTGTTGCTTGCGAGCATCATTTTCACCGAAAACCAGGAATGTCCCCTCTACCGAGTCAGGCGCTTCAACGCTTCGAGATAATTCGCGCTGGTTTTCGCGATGATCTCGGCGGGCAGTTTCGGCCCCGGCGCTTTCTTTCCCCAATCGAGCGTCTCGAGGTAATCGCGCACGAACTGCTTGTCGAACGACGGCGGGCTCACCCCCTCGCGCCAGGTGGCCGCGGGCCAGAACCGCGAGGAATCCGGGGTGAGCACCTCATCGATGAGCACGAGTTCGCCGTCGGGCCCGTGTGCGAACTCGAACTTGGTATCCGCGATGATGATGCCGCGTTCGCGCGCGTGCTGCGCCGCGAATTCGTACAGCGCGATCGCCGTGTCGCGCACGCGCGCGGCGGTGTCCGCACCGACGATCTTCACCGCTTCCTCGAAGCTGATGGTCTCATCGTGTTCACCCAGCGCCGCCTTGGTCGAGGGCGTGAACAGCGTCTGCGGCAGCTTCGCGGCCTGTTTGAGTCCCGCGGGTAGTTTGATACCCGAGATCGCGCCGGTTTTCCGGTAGTCCTTCCAGCCCGAGCCGATCACGTAGCCGCGTACCACGGCTTCGAGCGGCACGGTCTTGAGCCGCTTGACGATGACGGCGCGTTGATCAAGCAGCGCTCGTTCCACTGGATCGCTCACGACCTCATCGACACTGCGCCCGGTCAGATGGTTGGGCACGATGTGCTGCGTGCGCCCGAACCAGAAGTTCGAGATCGAATTGAGCACGCGACCCTTTTCGGGAATCGGGTCGGGCAGCACGACGTCGAACGCCGAAATCCGGTCGGTGGTGACGATGAGCATCGAGTGCGCATCGATCTCATAGATGTCGCGCACTTTCCCGGTGTGGATCTTCGGCAGGCTGCGCAGGGAAGTCGTGTGGACGGGCGGATTCGCGGTGTCGTGTAGCATATTGGCCATGAATACTAGCAAGCGCATTCGATGAGCATCACCGGAAAAGTCATCGGCGCGTTGATCGGACTGCTGCTGCTGCGCAGCCCCTGGGGACTGCTGATCGGCGCCATCCTCGGCCACTTCTACGATCAGAGCGTCGTAGCGCGCCGCGGCGGCGGCGGCGGCGGCGGGGGCAGCCCGCTCGAAATCGGCGAGCGCTTCTTCACCGCCACGTTCGAAGTCATGGGATACGTCGCCAAGTCCGACGGGCGCGTCTCCGAAGCCGAGATCGCGGCCGCGCGCAAGGTGATGGCGGAGCTGCGGCTAGACGGCGTGCAGATCCACGCCGCGATCGCGCATTTCACGCGCGGCAAGGCTACGGACTTCGACCTCGACGCCACGATGCAGCAGTTCTCCACCGCCTGCGCGCATCGCCCCGATCTGCTGCGCGTGTTCCTCGAATTGCAGGTGCGCGCCGCGCTCGAAGGCGTCGACATGCAGGGTGCCGCGCGTGGCGCCGTGCAGCGCGTGGCCGAACTGCTCGACGTCTCGCGGCTGGAATTGGCACACATGGAAGCGGTGCTGCGGATTCGCCGCGAACAGTTCAAGGCCGGGGGAGGCCGCGCGGGCAGCGCCGGTGGGGGCCAGGCGCCGCCCCGGAATGGCATGCAGCTGGCGGCGGCCTACCAGATTCTCGAGGTGGATCCGAAAGCCTCGGACGACGAGGTCGCCAAGGCTTACCGGCGGCAGCTGAGCAAGCATCATCCGGACAAGCTCAAGGCCAACGGCCTGCCCGATTCCATGCTCGAGCACGCCAAGCAACGCACGCAGCAGATCATCGAGGCGTACGAATCAATAAAGTCCGCGCGGCAAAGGTAAACTTGCGCCCCATGCAAAAGCCCTGGATTGCGCCGTCGATTCTGTCCGCGAATTTCGCGCAGCTCGGCGATGATGTGAATGCGGTCGTCGCCGCCGGTGCCGATGTCATCCACTTCGACGTGATGGACAATCACTACGTCCCCAACCTCACCATCGGCCCGATGGTCTGCGAGGCGCTGCGCAAGCACGGCATCACCGCGCCGCTCGACGTACATCTCATGGTGAAGCCCGTGGATCGCATCATCCCGGACTTCGCCAAGGCTGGCGCCACGTACATTTCGTTTCACCCTGAAGCAAGCGAACACGTCGACCGCACCATCGAGCTCATTCGCGAGCACGGCTGCAAACCCGGGCTCGTGCTGAATCCGGCGACGCCGATCGACTACCTCGAGTACACGCTGCACAAGCTGGACCTGGTGCTGCTGATGTCCGTCAACCCGGGCTTTGGCGGACAGAAGTTCATTCCCGACGTGCTCGCCAAGGTGCGCGCTGTGCGCAAGCTGATCGATGCCTCGGGGTTGGCCACTCGCCTCGAGGTCGACGGCGGCGTGAAGGTCGACAACATTGGCGAGGTCGCGCGCGCCGGGGCCGACATGTTCGTCGCGGGTTCGGCGATCTTCGGATCGAAGGATTACGCCGGCACGATCAATGCGATGCGCGCCGAGATCGCCAAGGCGAAGTAGCGCGCGTTACGGCGCCGGGCCCACCTGTTCGGAGTAACCCGCGCGGATCGCGCCCGCCAGCCGGTTCCTGTCCGGGTACTGCGCGGACATTTCCTCCGTGATGATCTGGATCGCCTCGTCCTGCGACTTGCCGGCTTTCGCGAGCTCGGCGCTGCGAGCGCGAATCCGGGTGAGATAGCTGCGATATTCCGCGATGATCGAGGCGTCGCCAAAGGGCCCGTGACTCGGCACGATGTGCTGCGCCTTGAATGCGTCGAGCCGGTCGAGGCTCGCGAGCCAGTGGCCGATCTTCGCGGTCGGGTTGGAGAAGGAAGGCTGCGGTTTCATGGCCACGTCACCCGAGAACAACACGCCGCCCACCAGCACCACCGTGTCTCCGTGCGTGTGATTGGTGCCCATGGCGTAGATCTTCGCCGTCACACCGCCGAGATCGAGCGAGTACTCCTGGCCGAAGGTGATGTCGGCCGCGCGGTGCTTCGCATCCTTCAGCAGTTCCGCGTTGAGCGCGGAGCGCTGCGCGAACACCGGCACGAGGTTCATGCCGGCGCCCGCCGCGATGTCGACGATCTGATCCTGCGAGCGGATCAGCTTCGAGTCGCGCGGGAATACGTGCGCGCCCATGTCGTGCTCGGGATGCACGTGGGTCGTGACGATGTAGATAGGCTTGCCGGCGCCGACCTTGGCGACTTCCCGCAGCACGGTTTCGCCGTTGCGCGTGCCCATGCCGGTGTCGATCACGAGCACAGACTTCTTGCCGACGACGATGCCGACATTCGGCACGAGCGAGGCATTGCCGTCCGGGATCGCCCAGACGTGGTCAGTGATCTTTTCGGTGACGCCCGCGCGTACCAACGATGGCGGTGCGGCGGGTTGCTGGGCGAGGGCGGTGGTGGCCAGAAACGTCGCGGCAATCGTGGACGCGGCCTTGCGCATGGGACTCTCCTGGGACGACGTCGCGATTGAACTCCAAGCAGCGGAATTTTGCAGCATGGGGGGTCGACAGGAATGAAAACGCCCGGTCGAACCGGGCGTTTGCGCAAATGAGGTCCGGCCCCTTTTGCTAGGAAATGGGGTCTGACCCCATTTCTCTATTCGTCGTCGTCCTCGTCATCTTCATCGTCATCCGCTTCGACGCGGGCAGTGCGCACGGGCATGCCACCCTTGCCGCCCTGTACGGGGACTACGACGGGACGTGTCTTCATCTTCGGACGAGCGTTGAAGACAACGATAGTCTTGCCGGTAGCGCGCAAGAGGCCCTGGTCTTCCAGCACCTTCAGCACGCGGCCCGCCATTTCGCGCGAGCAACCGACCAGGCGTGACAATTCCTGGCGAGACACCTTGATCTGCATGCCTTCCGGATGCGTCATCGCATCGGGTTCGCCGCACAGATCCATGATGGCGTGCGCCACGCGGCCGGTAACGTCGACGAATGCGAGGTCCGAGAGTTTGCGATTCGTGCGGTCTAACCGTGTCGCCAGTTGCGTGGCGAGCTCGAACACCAGGCCGGGACTTTCCGCCGCGATCTGGCGGAAGCGCGGATAGGTCATTTCCGCAAGTTCGCAGTGGTTGCGCGTGCGCACCCAGGCGCTGCGCAGCGGTGACTCGTGGAACAGGCCCATCTCACCGAAGAACTGACCCTTGTTGAGGTAGGCGAGAACCATCTCGTTGCCTTCCTCGTCTTCGACCATCACCTCAACGGAGCCGCTGATGATGTAGTAGAGAACATCGGGCAGATCGCCTGCATGGATCACGACCGTCTTGGACGGAACAGTGCGAATGCGGCAATAACTCAGAAACCGGTTGATCGCCGGAATGTCGCTGAGGGGTTTGACCGCCTCTTCCATCTGACTCTCCCTTGCTGCTGTATGCATCGCGCCTGTGCCTGCGTATTAAGTCGTATTACATAACTTAATCCCAAGCGGGGCAAAAGAACACGGATCAAAGGTGATCCGCGTCACAGGCATCTACCTAAAACCGGTACGAAGTATGCGTCATCACCCTCGCGGTTCGCCGCATCAATTCGCGTACGGGTCCCGGGAGCGCTGCGCCGCCGGCATTACGCGCCTCGCGACCATGCCCCACCTCGTCGTGGCGCATCGCCTCGACGATTGCCCGGCTGCGAACGTCTTCGCGCGGCAATCTATCAAGGTGGCTCTTCAAATGACCCTCCACCTGGCGTTCCGTCTCGGCCACGAACCCCAGGCTGGCGCGGTCGCCGAGCAGTGCGGCGAGGGTGCCGATGCCGAATGAGCCGGCATACCAGAGCGGGTTGAGCACGCTGGGCCTTGCGCCGAGTTCCTTGAGGCGTTCTTCGCACCAGGCCAGATGGTCGGTCTCCTCGCGCGCGGCGTGGAGCATGAATTCGCGGATTTCCGGGTCGCGGGCAAACAGCGCCTGTGCGTGGTACAGCGCCTGCGCGGCCATCTCGCCGGCATGGTTCACGCGCATGAGGGCGGCCGATTCCCGTTTCTCGTCCGTCGAAAGCGCCGCATCCGCCTTCTGGGCCTCGCGGGCGGGACCTGCGCCGGAAGTGGGTACCGGCCGGCCGGCGGCCGGCGGGGCCAGCAGGGCGCGCAGGGCGCGGTCCGCCGCAGAGATAAAGGTGTCGAGGGAGGGGCCCTTCGCCATGGGGCGGGATTATAGGGCGCTAAGCCTTTAGAGCATCAGGAGTTTTGCAAAGGCATAGGGCGTTGAGTACACTTGCGCCCCTTTTTCCAGGGGCCCACCAGCTTCGAATTGCGGCTGAATTCTCAGGCGCGATAGGCGGGCTCTTCCGGTTTGGAGTCTTAGTGATGAGTACTGTTTTTGCGAATTCGGAGACCGTGCGTGGCGATTGGTTCGTGGTGGATGCCTCGAACAAGATCCTCGGCCGCCTCGCCACCCAGATCGCGATGCGCCTCAAGGGCAAGCACAAGGCGATCTTCAGCCCGCACGTCGACATGGGCGATCACATCGTCGTGTTGAACGCGGAGAAGATCAAAGTCACGGGCAACAAGCTCGACGACAAGATCTATTACCACCACACCGGCGCCATCGGCGGCATCAAGTCGATCGCCCTCGGCAAGCTGCTCAAGGAGCATCCCGAGCGCGCCATCGAATTCGCGGTGAAGGGCATGCTCCCCAAGGGCCCGCTCGGCCGCAAGATGTACAAGAAGCTGCACGTGTTCGCGGGCGACAAGCATCCGCACGCCGCCCAGCAGCCGAAGCAACTCGAAATTTAAGGAACAGAAGAATGCCCGCTCAAGCAGCAAAGCCGCACTACGGCACTGGCCGCCGCAAGACCGCCGCCGCGCGCGTCTACATGAAGGCCGGTACCGGCAAGATCACGGTCAACGATCGTCCGCTCGACGAGTTCTTCGGTCGTGAGACCGGCCGCATGATCGTGCGCCAGCCGCTCGAACTCGTGCAGATGGCCGACAAGTTCGATTTCACCGTGACGGTTGCGGGCGGTGGCATCACCGGCCAGGCCGGCGCGATTCGTCACGGCATCACGCGCGCTCTCATGGAGTACGACGGTGAGCTGCGCAAGGCTCTGCGCGTCGCCGGCTTCGTCACACGCGACGCGCGCGAAGTCGAGCGCAAGAAAGTCGGCCGCCGCAAGGCCCGCCGCGGACCGCAGTACTCCAAGCGCTAAGCGCGCTGGTATTGTTCGCGCAGACGGTTCGATTTTGGGGGATCGTCTAGCGGTAGGACAACGGACTCTGACTCCGTTTACCTAGGTTCGAATCCTAGTCCCCCAGCCAAAATTGAAACCCGCCGCACGGCGGGTTTCTTTTTTCCGCAGGAGTAGTTAGATGATCCGTAGTGCGCCACTCGCTTTTCTGTTGCTCTGCTCCGCACTCGCGGGCGTGTCCCGCGCCGCGGGCGACGCGGCCGCAGAACTCGGCCGGATGTACGACGAATTCTGGGAAGAGAATCTCAAGCTCAATCCACTCAGCGCCACGTACGCCGGCGATCCGCGCTACAACGGCGAACTGCCGAACACGCTGTCGCCGGAGTACGAAGCGCAGAAACGTGCGTTTCACCGCCGCTATCTCGAGCGCGCGCGCGCGATCGGATCCGCGCAGCTCGCAGGACAGGATCGCCTGTCGTACGACATCTTCACTCTCAATCGCGAATCGGCGCTCGAGGAGCTCACCTATCCGCAGCGCCTGATCCCGATCAACCAGTTCTACAACCCGGCCAACACGTTCGCGCAGCTGGGCTCGGGCACGGGCGCGCAGCCGTTCGTGACGGTCAAGGACTATGACGACTGGCTGCAGCGCGCGGCACGCATCCCGCTCCTCCTCGAACAGGCCGCGGCGAACATGCGCGAAGGCGTGAAGGCGGATGTCGTCGAGCCGCGCGTGTTGATGGAAAAGGTGCTGCCGCAGCTCGAAGCGAATGCGCCCACGGACCCGCAGAAGAGCATCTTCTGGGGACCCGTCGCGAAAATGCCCGCCGACTTTCCGGCCGCTGACCGCGAGCGCCTGACCGCCGCGTTCCGCGTTCTCATTGCCTCGCAACTGACCCCCGCGTACCGCGCTCTGCGCACGTTCATCGCAGACGAATACCTGCCGAAGACGCAAACTGCATTCGGTCGCGGCGCGCTTCCCGATGGCGCCGCCTGGTACGAACAGAACGTCCGCAACAACACGATGCGCTCGCTGACCGCCGCGCGCGTCCACCAGATCGGGCTCGACGAAGTGGCGCGCATCCAGGACGGCATGCCGGCCGTCGCGAAGCAGCTGGGCTACACGAAGCCGACGAAATCTTTGCCTGAGCTCAAGGCGTTCTTCGAGTGGGTGAAGACGCGCGGCGACATGTACTTCGAGTCGCGCGAGCAATTGCTGTCGACGTACCAGGCGTTCGGCGCGAACGTCGCGCCGCTGCTGCCGAACTACTTCAACCTGCGGCCGAAGACCGGCTACGAAGTGAGACTGGTCGAGCCGTTCCGCGAGGCGTCGGCGTCCTCGGGCTCGTACCAGGGTCCATCGCTCGACGGCAAGCGCGGCGGTGTGTTCTACGTGAACGCTTTCGACTTGAAGGCGCGGCCGCGCTGGGCGCTGGCGTCTCTGTCATTGCACGAGGCGGCTCCGGGGCACCACTTCCAGATTTCGCTGCAGCGCGAGCTCAGGGACCTGCCGACCTTCCGGCGCGTCTCGACCGATACCGCATTCACCGAGGGCTGGGGCCTGTACGCCGAATATCTGGGCTACGAGATGGGCATTTACAAGGATCCCGTGGCGCGCTTCGGCGCGCTCGACGCCGAATTGTGGCGCGCAATCCGGCTCGTGACCGACACCGGTATTCACTCCAAGGGGTGGACGCGCCAGCAGACGATCGACTACATGCTGGCGAACTCGCCCTCGGAAATGACGCGCGCGGTGTCCGAAGCCGAACGATTTTCCGCGATCCCGGGGCAGGCACTGGCGTACAAGATCGGCCAGCTCAAGATCGTCGAACTGCGCAAGCGCGCGGAACAGGCGCTCGGCAAGAAGTTCGACGTGCGCGCGTTCCACGACGAAGTGCTGAAGGATGGCGCCGTGCCCCTCGAGGTTCTCGAGCAGAAGATAGACCGCTGGATCGCCGCGACGCGGTAATGTCACATTCCGCTCAGTCGATCAACGCCTGGTAGATAGATGCCTTGAACTTGTCGGTGAGATCCGTGTTGTTCGGGATCATCTGGATCATCAACACGGTCGTCAGGCGCTCCGCCGGATCGACGCGGTAGTAAGTGCCGTAGGCGCCGCCCCAGCCCCATGAGCCGACCGATTCCATGCCGCTCACGCCGTACGTGTCGTGGGTCTCGAAGCCGTACCCGAACCCCAGGCCCTTGGGGCTCTTGAGGTCCCCCACCTGGTTCGTGGTCATCAACTGCACGGCGTGCGGTGAGAGCAGGCGTACCTTCCCGAGTGCGCCGCCGTTGCGCAGCGCCTCGAGGAAGGTGGCGTAGTCGCGCGCGGTGGAGACGATGCCGGCGCCGCCGGAGAAGCTCTTGCGCGGGCCGTCAACGTAGTTGCCCTGGCCGCGCGGGCCATCGGGCTGGCGCACGGCCTTGCCGTCCGCATCGCTGCCATACACCACCGCCAGCCGCTCGCGCTTCCCGGGCGGTAGATAGAAGTACGTGTCCTGCATGCCGAGTGGCCCGGTAATGTGCGTGCGGATGAACTCGTCGAGCGACTGGCCCGACGCCTTCTCGACGATGCAGCCCAGGATGTCGGTGTTGTAGCCGTACTCGTACGATTCGCCGGGCTGCGCCACGAAGGGCAGGGTGCCGAGCCTTTCCATCGTTACGCAGATCGGCTCGTCCTTGTCGGCGAAGTACCAGCCGAAGCCGGCGGCGGGACCCAGTCCCTTGGCCTCGTACAGCGGCGCGATGTCTGGCGTCTGGCCGTACGAGATGCCCGCGGTGTGCGTCAGCAAATCGCGGATCGTGATCGGGCGCCTGGCCGCGGTGATCGTGAGGCCCGTGCGGTTCGCGTTCTTCACGCCGACGGTGGTCTTCGCGAACGTCGGGATGTACTTGCCGGCCTGGTCGTTCACCGTGAGCTTGCCTTCCTCCATCAGCTGCAGGATCGCGACGCTGGTGAGCGCCTTCGATTGCGAGGCGATGCGGAATTCCGTGTCCATCGCCATCCTGCGGCCGGCTTCCTTGTCCGCCCAACCCACCGCGTGTTCGTACACCGGCTTTCCGTCGCGCAGCACCAGCGCGACGATTCCGCCGATGCGGCCATCGTTCACGTAGCCGTCGAGCAGTGCGTCGACGCGCGCCAGTCGTTCGGTCGAGAAGCCTGCTTTGAGGGTGTCCGCAGCCGGCGCCGCACAGGCCGCGAGCAGCGTGAATACCGCGGCGGCAATGAGCTGCGCAATCTCGTTCGCTTTCATGGCCAACCCCCGATCAATTCAGTTCGGCCACGACCACCGATTTCGCCGGCAGGTCGAACACCCAGGCGTCACCCTTGCGTTTGCCGCCGGTGAACGCCGTGGGCTGCACTGCGTTGGGCTTCTCGAAGGTGTTGTGCGTGTTCATCGCTTCGGTTGTCAGCACCCGCGCGGTGATGGTTTTCGGGTTCTGGCCTGTGATCCTGGCGGTGACGCGCGCCGGTTTCATCGGATCCGTGTTCACCAGCGCGACCAGCACCGTGCCATCGCGGCGCCGCGCGACCGACGCACTCACCGCCGGAATCGAGGTTTCGCCGACCTTGTAGTCCGGAGTCGTCAATTCGCTCGCCAGCAGCGTCGCGTTCTTGAACGGCTTGTACATCTCGAACACGTGGTAGGTAGGCGTGACGAGCATCTTCTCCTTGTCGGTGAGGATCATTGCCTGCAGCACGTTGATCATCTGCGCGATGTTGGCCATGTGCACGCGGTCGGCGTGCTTCTGGAAGATGTTGAGATTGAGTCCCGCGATCACGGCGTCGCGCATGGTGTTCTGCTGGAACAGGAAGCCCGGGTTGGTGCCAGGCTCGACGTCGTACCAAGCGCCCCATTCGTCAACGTAAAGGCCGACTTTCTTTTCCGGGTCGTGTTTGTCCATGACCTCGGCGTGTTTGGTCACCAGTTCATCCATGAGCAGCGTCGTGCGCAGGGTCATCGCCCAGTCGTTCTCATTGAATGCGAGCGATGGACCCTTCACATCCCACTTGCCGGTGGGCAGCGTGTATTGATGGAAGGACATCGCCCCCATGAACTTGCCCGAAGTCTTCATCAACTCTTCGGTCCAGTCATAGCGATCGCCGTAGGCGCCGCTGGCCACTTTCACGGGCGTGTTGTCCTTCGGCGTTTTGATGTTCAACGCGAACTTGCGGTACTCATCGGAGTAGTACTGCACGTTCATGTCGCCGCCGCAGCCCCAGGGTTCGTTGCCCACGCCGATGTAGTCGAGTTTCCAGGGTTGATCGCGCCCGTTGGCGCGGCGCTCATTGGCGAGCGTGGATTGCGAGGGCGAGGTGATGTACTCCACCCACTGCGACATCTCCTGCACTGTGCCCGAGCCCACGTTGACCGCGAGGTAGGTCTTGGCGCCCAGCATCTGCGCGAGCTCGAAGAATTCGTGCGTGCCGAATTCATTCGGCTCGATGACGCCGCCCCAGAAGGTGTTCACGCGATGCGGGCGCTTGGCACGTTCCCCGATGCCGTCCCGCCAGTGATACTCGTCGGCGAAGCAGCCGCCGGGCCAGCGCAGCACCGGCACCTCGAGCTTCCTGAGCGCCGCGAGCACGTCGTTGCGATAGCCACGTGTATTCGGGATGGTGGATTTCTCGCCGACCCAGATGCCCTCGTAGACGTTGCGCCCGAGGTGCTCCATGAACTGGCCGTAGAGGTTGGGGTCGATCCGCGCGCCGGGCTTGTTGGCGTCGATCGTGAGTTGCGCGGCGACCGGCCCGGGTTTGGACGCAGCGTGCGCGCATGCGACACCACACAACGTGGCCGCGAGCGCCAGCAGGATCTTCTTCGACATGTCATCCCCCTCGTGCCGGCGACGGCCGGCAGGTGCGCGCGAGACTACCGTATCCGCGCGCTCACAGCAGCCAGCGCGGCACGCGCGCTTTGTATTCGTCCCACGCGGCGCCATGCGTGCGCGCAAGCCAGGGCTCTTCGCCGAAGACCACGCGCAAATGGAATAGCAGGATGACGAAACATGTATAGATAGCGAGTGCTCTCGACATGAATGCGAGTGTCCAGCCGATGAGCATCAGCGCGACCGCAACGTACATCGAGTTGCGGCTGAAGCGATAAGGGCCGGTGGTGACGAGGTGGCGCGGCGGCGACCAGGGCGCGAGGGTACCCTGGCCTGCGACGTAGAATTCGTGCACGCACCACAAGAGGAGCGCGAACCCGACGCCGAGCGGAAACAGGCCAACCGCATGCAGCGAGCCCCCGCCCCGCAGTGCAGCCGCAGCGAACAGGACGGGCACCGTGATTGCGACCATTCCAGGCAGCGCGAGGAACGCAAGCAGGGCGCGCCAGAACACGTGTACTAACTACTTTGCGCGCAGGTCGGAGAGCCAGACGCCGGCCACACGCGCCTCGAGGTCGTGCTCCTCGTCGCGCCAGGTCTCCGCCAGCGCGGCGGCGTACCACCGCTGCATCGCGGGCAACGCGAGCAGTTGCGCGGCATAGCGGCGCGCCGCGGCGCCGATCGGCAGGTCGCAGGTTTGAATGCGGAATGCAACCGGGGCGAAGAACGCATCCACCGCGCAGAAGCGCGCGCCGGTCAGCCAGGGACCGCCGTGGCGGCCGATCCCGTCGGCCCACAGTTCTTCGATCCGGCCGAGATCGCGCTTGAGCGGGGCCTCGATCGAATGCAGCTGCACGCGAATGCCGCAGTTCATGCCACAGGTAGTGCGCAGCGTCTGAAAGCCGGAGTGCATTTCGGCCGCGGCCGAGCGCGCCCAGGCGCGCGCCACTGCTTCGGCCGGCCACACGCCGGCGTGGCGTTCAGCGAGGTACTCGGTGATCGACAATGAATCCCAGACGGTGGTGGTGCCGTCGACCAGGCAGGGCACCTTGCCGGTCGGAGAGAAGGTGCGAAAGGCGTCGGGATTCTGTTGCCCGCCGAAGGGCACGAGCGTCTCGCGGAACGGAATGCCGAGTTCGTGTAGCAGGACCCACGGGCGCAGCGACCAGGAGGAATAGTTCTTGTTGGCGATGAAGAGTTCGTACATTGGTTCAATGAAAGATATCGTTGATGAGCTGGATCATTGTTTCGAGGCCGTCGAAGCCCGTGATGACGCCGTTGGCAAGCTTGTCCGCTGTCGGGGTTGCGCGTGTCTGCAGCAGATAGGCAGTGGCTTCGTGCTGGTCGAAATACATACCGATGCAGGTCGCGCATACGTCGAGTTCGACGACGCCCGCACGCACCAGATGATACGACTTCGTCCGGCAATCCGGGCACTCGAGTCGGCGCGGTGAAGCAGGTGCGTCGCGCGCGGTTTCCATCATCTGCGAGAACGCCTGCGTTCTCGAATGCTTGATGAGGAATGTCTGCAGCGCATCCGGGCGGATGTAGTGGCCGGCGCAGCCTGGACATGCGAAGCCCGCTACGTCTTGCCAGCGGACCGGCTCCGTCGGCCTGCGACAGGCGGGGCACGCCGGGTTCATTTCTTGTCGGCGAGCGCCTTGCTCACGAGTTCGAAGCCCTTGCGGCCGCTGAAGCCGCGTCGTTGATAGAACGCCCGTGCCGCTTCGTTGTCGCGCCCGATCTGCAGCGCGACGTGGGTGCAGCCGTGGATGCGAAAGTGCGCCTCGGCCGCGTCCAGCAGGCGGCCACCGAGTCCGAGCCCGCGATGCCGCGCCACGACGAACAGCTCGTCGATTTCCGCCGTGAGTCCCTGGAACTCGAGGCTGAACACGAATACCGCCAACAGGTAGCCCGCGGGCTTGCCCGCGACACTCGCCATCCAGGCGCGCCCGAGCACGGCATCCTTCAGCACCTGTTCGAGCAGCGACGCCACGCGCGCCGCATCGAAGCCCTCGATGGCTTCGAAGCGCCAGTACTGCTCGACCAGCGGCACCAGCGCCGCGCAGTCCTCGCGCACGGCCAAGCGGATCTGGATGTCTTCTGTCATGCGTACGCTAACTAACATCCGGCAGCCACAATGTCACGACCGCGCCGCCGCCGTCGCGATTGGCGATGCGCAGCCGGCCCCCGTGCGCTTCGACAATCTCCCGGCACAACGTGAGCCCCAGGCCCGTGCCGGTCTCCTTGGTCGAATAGAACGGTACCAGTGCATTTTCGAGCGCGGCAGCGGTGAACCCCGGCCCACGGTCGCGGACTTCGATCGCAAACCCTTGCGCGGTCGACTGCACCTCGAGCTCGATGGCGTCGCGCTCCGAGCCGGACTCACGCGCATTCTTGAGCAGGTTGATCAACGCCTGCTCGATCTGCGCGGTGTCGAAGCTGGCCATGCGTTTCGGCGGTACACCCGCGAGCGTGAATGGCACGACTGCGCGCAGCCGCTCGAGCAGGACTTCCCACGCCACCGGGGAGAGCCTGGGCTGCGGCAGCTTGGCGAACTGGGCATACCCCTCGATGAACCCGGCCAGGTGCTTGGCGCGGTTCTCGATGGTTGCGAACACGCGTGCGAGTTGTTCGGGGTCCGGCGGCGAGCGTGCCAGGATCTGGCCCGAGTGCGCGAGCGAAGAGATGGGTGCGAGCGAATTGTTCAGCTCGTGCGCGATCACACGGATGACCTTTTTCCAGGTCGCCACTTCCTGCGAATTGATTTCGCGCGTGAGTTGCTTGAGCAGCAGCAGCCGGTGTGGCAGCGCGTTCAGCTGGAAGCGTCGCTGCGACACGTGATACACCTGCGGCTCGCCGCCGAGCTCGAGCGTGAACAGCGTATCGCCGCCGCGTTCGATGGCCTCGCACAACGGCGCGGGCGAGTGCTCGAGATATTTCGCGAACTTCTCGCCTTCGAGTTTGCGCCCGCCGCCGAACAACTGGCGCGCGGTCATGTTGCTGTAGATCACGGCGTCCGCTTCATTGGTGAGCACCAGTGCGAGCGGCGTGGCCTGGATGACGGTGTCGAGCATGAGCTCGCGCTGATACAGGCTCTGGCGCTCGACCCGCAGGCGATCTCCCAAGGTGTTGTAGTTCGCGACGAGTTCACCCAACTCGTCATTCGTCACGCGGGTCACGCTGACGCTGAAGTCGCGATCCTTGAGGCTCAGTACGCCATCGTTCAGCGCCCGCACCATCCGGCTCCAGCGCGCCGTCAGCCGCGCGCCGGACCAGGCGACGAGCGGCACGAGCAGCAGCGCAGACAAGGCGGCGGCCAGCCAGGCGATGTCGACGTAGTAGCGGATGGCGGCGCTGAGACCCACACCGAGCAGCGCGATGCCGCCGAGCCACAGGGTGGCCCAGCCGGCCATGGAAAAAGAACTCCAGCGCATGTGAGGCGGCGTCGGAACCCGCGACTACTGAGGCTGACGCCCCGGAGATTCCTTGATACCGAGTTTTTCCATGCGGCGATAGAGGGCCTGGCGGCTCATGCCGAGTTCGCGGGCTGTCTGGGCGACGATGTGGCCGTTCTCGGCCAGCACGCGTTGGATGGTCGCGCGATCCAGCACCGGTTCATCCGAGCGCGCCGGCAACACCGCGGGCAGGTTCAGCGTCACCGCGGTTATCGGGTTCTCGCCCGCGAGCAGCGCAGCGCGTTGCAGCACGTTGCGCAGCTCGCGGACGTTCCCCGGCCAGGGATAGTTGAGCAGCGCGCGCTCGCCGTCGCTGGTGAGCCTGGCGGTGGCCGGCAGGAATGCGCGCGTGAGCGGCAGCACGTCGTCGCGGCGATCCGCCAACGCGGGCAGCGCCAGTTCGATCACGCTCAGGCGGTAATAGAGATCTTCGCGGAAGCGGCCTTCGCGCATCGCATCGCGCAACGGGATGTTGGTCGCCGCAACGATGCGGACGTTGGCGCGCCGTGTCGTGTTCGACCCTAAGCGTTCGTACTCGCCGGTCTGCAGCACACGCAGTAGTTTGGCCTGGCCGGCGAGCGGCAGATTGCCGATCTCGTCGAGGAACAGGGTGCCGCCGTCGGCGGCTTCGAAGCGCCCGGCGCGCGCCTTGGCGCCGGTGAACGCCCCGGACTCGGTGCCGAAGAGCTCCGCTTCGATCAGCTGATCGGGCAGGGCGCCGGCATTCACTTTTACGTAAGGCTGAGACTTGCGCGCCGAGTTTGCGTGCACGATGTCCGCCAGCACTTCCTTGCCGGCGCCGTTGGGGCCGGTGATCAACACGGGCACGTCGGCATGCGCCACCTGTGCGGCCATCGAGGCCACGGTGTGCAGCGCATCGCTTTCGTAGATGAGGCCACGCAGGTCGTAGCGCTCGGCAAGTGTCGCGCGTGCCTCTGCACGCTGCGCGCGTGTCGACACGTTTTCTTCGACCGCGGCGCGCAGCTCGAGCAGGTTGCGCACCGTCGTAAGCACCCGCGCGTCGTCCCAGGGTTTGGCCACGTAGTCCGCGGCGCCAGCCTTCACCAGGTCCACGGCGGTCTCGAGATGCGTCCACGCGGTCAACAGGATGACCGGGACGTCCGGATGCAGCGAACGCAGCTCCTTGAACAGGGCGATGCCCTCTTCGCCAGAAGTAGCCTCACGCCGGAAGTTCATGTCCTGGATCACGAGGTCTACTTCCTGGGAACGCACGGTCGCGAGGGCCTCGGCCGGAGATGAGGCGCCGAGAACCCGCGCGCCGTGCAGGGACAGCAGGACCTGAAAGGCCGTCCGAACGGCCTCACTATCGTCAGCAACCAGTACAGTGCGGTGCGCCAGGCGGTCCTCGACGAGCGAAGTGACTGAAGTCATTCGTAAGACGCTCGTGCGGGGCCTGGGGTTGCAAGCACTGGACACATTTGCACGCGGTTTCGGGTCAAACCGTGCGCGTAGCCATCGCAGGCGACACTTTTGCAGCGCGCATCGACGGTTGCCAGGCGGCGAGCTGTCCTACCACCCACAGGCCGCCGACGCCTGCCACCAGGTAATAGAGATCGAGGCGCGGCAGCTGGTACTGCGTCGCGAGCCAGTATCCGACGCCCAGCGCCAGGAGGCAGCCGACGAACACTCCAAGCGTGGTGATGAACCAGTTCTCGGTCATGAAGTAGCGCACGATGTCGCGCCGCCGCGCGCCGACGGCGCGGCGCGTGCCGATCTGCCGCGTGCGTGTGTTCACGTTGAAAGTGGACAACCCGAAGATTCCGAGCGCGCTGAAAATCAGTACGAGGCTGGTCACCACCGACAGCGTCACCGCCACGAGCGAGTCGCCGGCGTAGCTGGCGTTCTTGTCGTCGGACATCTTGCGCAGCTTGCCGATGACGCGATTGGGATCGCGCTTGCGCAGCGCCATTTCGGTGGCGGTCATGACGCGATCGATCTCGCCCGGCGCCGTGCGCACGATGTAGCGCGTGCCCGGTCCGGGCCCGACCCGCGGGAAGAGGATCACGCGATCGACCTTGTCCCATCCCACCCAGGAGCCGTGCATGTGCTGGATGATGCCGACGATCTTCATGGGACTGCCCTGGTCGTCGTAAAACGTCTTGCCCAATGCCTGCTGGTCGGGAAACAGTGCCGTCGCGAACCCCTGGCTCACGATTGCCTGCGGCGGAGGTACCTGGCCGTCCTGGTCCTTGTGCTCCACGACGGCCGGGTCGAAGGTGCCGCCGGCCGACAATGTCACGCCCAGCGTGCCGGCGCCGTGTTCGTCGGTGGGGAAGTAGTTAGCCGGGGACTCCTTGCCCTTCTTGTCCGGCAGCGAAAAGAACCCGCTGGAGCTGCCACCGCCCGACAGCGGAACTTGCCGGATGGGTGCGGCGTCGATGATGCCCGGCATCTGCCGCAGCAATGCCATGTCGTCGCGCACCATGGCATGGAAATCGAAACCCTTCTCGAAGCCGGTTACCGAAAACGAAAAGACGTTCTGGTCGTCGATGCCGCTCGGCCTGCCGATCTTGGTTACGCGTTGCTGGGTCAGATAGACGGCGTTCACGACGATCGCGAGCGTGATCGCGATCTGGATCGCCACGAGGATCGCGCCCGCGCGGTTGCGCAACAGCGCGGAAAGTATCGGTCGCATTTCCATGGTCATTGCCCCTTCAGGTAGGACGCGGGCGCGGCACGGCCGATGCGCCAGGCGGGATAGAGGCCTGCGAGCAGGCCGGCTGCGACCGCGATTGCGATCGCGAGCAGGAAATTGGCGGGATCGATCGGCAGGATGCGCGGCACGGCATCTTCGAATCGCCCGTACCAGGCGCGCAGACTGTAGACACCGGCCAGTCCCAACAGACCTCCCGTGACGCCACCCGCGAGCGCGACCACCCCGGATTCGGCGAGGTGTTGCCAGAAGATGTCGCGGCGGCTCGCGCCCAGGGCACGCCGGATGCCCGCGATGGGCGCCGCGTTCAGGAACTTCGCGAGCAGCAGTCCCACGGTATTGACCAGGCAGACCGCGAGGAACGCGAAAGCCATCATCAGCAACGCGCGATTGTCGTCCCCGACCACCTTGTTGCGCTGGAGCCAGCCGCTCACGTCATAAAGATAATTGTTGAGTGGGCGCGGAAAGCGGCCGTGTTTCTTCTGCTCGACGACGTAGTTGTCGAGGAACTCGCGGAATGCGCGCTGCTGGTCCGCCGTGCGCAGCTCGAACCAGCCGTGAAACCAGATGCACTCGGAATTGAGGAATGCCTTGAAGCTGTCGATGGTTTCGGTTTTCCAGCAATTGGTGTTGCCGTCGCTGCCGAGCTCGAGCACCTGCCCCCAGGAGAAGGGGATGTATGCGCCCTCCATGTCCGAGAACGAACCGTTGCTGACGTCGAAGTACTTGGGATAGGGCTCCCAGTCGTTGAGCACGCCAATCACGCGGAATTCGCGGTCGTGCCAGCGGACGGTCTTGCCGACGCTGTTGGCGCCGCCGAAGGCCTTCTGGTTGGTCTCCTTGCTGAGCACCACCACCGGATCGGGGCCGGCATCCGCATTGGCATTCCAGGGGCCGCCAAAAAGAAACGGTGTCTCGAACATCCCGAAGAAATCCGCGGTGGTCATGCGCGTGGATATGTATTCGGGCTCCATGCCCTTGTCGGCGCGGCTGAAGATGCCGCCGGCCTTGAACATGATGGCCTTGCGATCCGGGATCTTTGAGTCAAACAGCGCGCGGGCATCCCGATAGGTGAGCATCGTGGGTGCGACCGGCCTGCCGGTCTCCTCGTCGGTCTGGGGCGACTCGTATCCGTCCTTGGGATCCCAACTGTCGATCGACGCGGCGAACAGAATGCCGCTGCGTTCGCCCGCAGGATTGCGCGCCGCCGCGCGAAAACTCGTGAGCATGATCATGCACACGGAAATGCCGAGCGCGATGGCGAACACCATGAGCGCAGTGAGGCCTGGATTGCGGCGGAAGCTCGCGAGCGCAAGTCGCATGTAGTAGGCGAACATCTCAGGCTCCTGCGGCTGCGCTGCCGCGTTCGGCGACGCCTGGCGCCGCATGAGGCTCATACGGCTTGAAGTCGGAGATCTGCCCGTCGACCACCTGCACATTGCGGTGCGCGCGGCGCGCGAGCTCCGGATCGTGCGTGACCAGGATGATCGTCGTGCCCATTTCATTGATCTTCTCGAGCAGGTCCATGACCTGGCGCGCCATCAGCGAATCGAGGTTGCCCGTGGGTTCGTCGGCCAGGATCAGCTTCGGGTCACCGGCAATGGCGCGCGCGATTGCCACGCGTTGCTGCTGGCCGCCCGAGAGCTGTGCCGGCACGTGCTTCATGCGCGCGGCGAGACCGACGATCTCCAGCGCATTGGTGATGCGCTTGTGACGTTCGGCGTACTTCATCCGGCGGTAGCGCAAGGGCACATCCACGTTGTCGTAGATGTTCAGATCGGGCATCAGATTGAAGCTCTGGAAGATGAAACCGATCTTCTGGTTGCGTAACGCTGAACGCGCGTCGTCCGAAAGGTCGGTCACTTCCACGTCGTCGAGCTTGTAGCTGCCGGTCTCGTAGGGCTCGAGCAAACCCGCGATGTTGAGAAACGTGGTCTTGCCCGACCCTGAAGGGCCGGTGACCGCCAGGAACTCGCCCGCCTTCACATCCAGCGAGAAGTTGCGCAGCGCATGCGTCTCGATGAGATCCGTGCGAAAGACTTTGCTGACGTTGTTCATGGAAAGCATGGACCATCCTTTATGTATACGGCTGTTAGTTACCGATGAGGACGCTGGGCGCGTCCTTGTATTCGCGCATGTCGGAGAGCACGACGGTGTCGCCGACACTGAGTCCGTTGCGGATTTCGATTTCGCCGATCGCCGCGGCGCCGAATTCGACCGGAATGCGTACTGCCTCGTCGTCGCGCACCACATATACGAAGCGCGTGTCCGAATCGCTGAAGGGGCTGCGACCGACCTTGAGCACCTCGTTGCGTTCGTCGAGCACGATGCGCACCGAGGCGCGCTGGTTCTGGCGCAGCGCCTTGGGCTGCTCGGTGAACCGTACGCGGCCGGTGACCTGGCTCTGACGCACGTCGGGCGAGATGCCGGCCACGGTGCCGATGACCTTGCGACCATCGAGAGTGACTTCGGCATTCATGCCGGGGCGGATTTCGTTCGCGTACGACTCGGCCACCTGGAATTCGATTTCGAGCGCGGAGAGGTCGACCACGGTGACCAGTGGCGCGTTTTCGGCCACCTGGGCGCGCTCCTGCTGGGTGAGCGTCGCGACGATGCCCGCCACCGGCGACTTGAGCGTGAGCGCCTCGACGCGTTCGTGCAGGCGGGCGACTTTGAGCGACTGCGCATCGCGCGTGAGGCGCTGGCTGCGCAGCTCGAGCTGCAGGCTGTCTTTCTCCAGGCCGCCGGTTTCGATGGCGTGGGCGTAGTTGAGCTTGGCCGTCTCGAGGTCGTCGCGCGCGCGCTCGAAGTCGCGTTGCGGAATCACGTGAATGCCCCATGCTTCGTCCGCCCGCTTGAACTCGCGCTCCGCGGCCGTGATCTGCACCTTGGCGAGGTCGCTGTCCTGGCTGCTCTTCAATATCTGGCGGCGGACTTCGATGGTCTGGCGATTGAGCGCGGCCTCGACGCTGGCGAGCGCGGCGCGTTCGCGGTCGTATTCATTGGTGAGTGCGGCGCTTTCGACCACCCCCAGCGCATCGCCCGCCTTCACGGAGTCGCCGGCGCGCACCTTATAGATGATGGTGCCCGGCGCTTCAGCGAACAGGGTGGGGCTGACCGCGGCGACGACCAGGCCGGTGGCCGCCACGTCGCGCACGAACGGGCCACGCGTCACGACGGCAGTACGCATGCGCTCGCGCGCAATCACCTTGTCGGATGACAGCCACGCGCGCGCACTCCACACCGCCAGCACCAGCAGCATGAAGGCCGCGCCTGCGATGTAGGCGTAGCGCATGAGCCGCGCACGGCGGGTCTGCAGAGCCGCAACGGCCTTGTCCTGCGACTGGGTACCGCGCATCGAGATATCGCGCAAAAGCATGGTCATGCCATTGGCAAAGCACTTCCCGTGCCAACGGCGGCGCGCGACCCTAACTGATTGAATTCCCCGGCGAGGGCGCTATGTCGCGCGGCTGCGTAAGCAAACGCGAGGTGTCCGTGTCCGGACAGCGGACGGCTACGCGGACGTCCAGGCCCCGTTAGAAACGACGAACCCCGGTTGGTCCGCCAAGGATCACGAGATCCGCCGGCCGTGCGGCAAACAATCCCACCGTGACCACGCCGACGATCTGATTGATGGCATTCTCGAGCGCGACGGGATCGTCGATACGCAGGTCGTGCAGGTCGACGATGTGATTGCCATTGTCGGTGATCACCTGTTCGCGCCACACGGGGCGGCCGCCGAGGCGCGCGAGCTCGCGGCACACGTAAGCGCGCGCCATGGGGATCACTTCGACCGGCAACGGGAACGCGCCAAGGGTGTCGACGAGCTTGGAAACGTCTGCGATGCAGACGAAGCGGTGGGCGGCGGCGGCGATGACCTTCTCGCGCGTGAGGGCGGCACCGCCGCCCTTGATCAGCTGGCGGCGACGATTGGTCTCATCGGCGCCATCGATGTAGGTATCGATCTCGCCGACGTCGTTCAGGTCGAGCACCGGGATGCCGGCGGCCTTCAACCGTTCGGTCGATCCGTCGGAGCTCGACACTGCGCCCGCGATCTTGATGTGACTCGCCGCGAGCTCGTCGATGAGGAAGTTGACGGTGCTGCCGGTGCCGACGCCGAGCACCTTGCCCGCAGCGATGAATTCCAGCGCAGCGCGCGCGGCGGCTTGTTTTCCAGTGTTTTGCGAGCTCATCGGGGATTTCCGAATTGCGGATTCCGAAAACGAAACTGCCCGCTTGGAGGCGGGCAGTGTCTTTGAATTTGAAGCGGCGAGCGAGAAAGTTTCTCGCTCGCCGAGTTAACCAAGGCCAGAACTATTTCTTCTTGGCTTTCTTCTTGGCCTTTTTCTTGGCTTTCGCCATGGCACATCTCCAGTAGTTACGGGTTAGTCCGAGGGCGAGTATACGCAGACGTTGACAAAATTCAAGCAAGTGTCATCGAAGTGAACGAGTGAACGACATCGACACTCATCGTTCAGCATCACTCGAGCGAGAGGATGAAGTTCCAATGAGCGGCACTCAGCGGCGTGATCGAGAGGCGGTTGCCGCGTTTCAACAGCAGCATCCCATCTAGTGCGCGCGTTTCGTGTTTACGGAGTTCATCGAGTGGTATCACGCGCTTCAGGCGCCGCTTGAGTTGCACGTCGACCACATACCAGCGCGGATTTTTCGGATCGCTGTCTGCATCGTAGTGATCGTGCTTCTTGTCGAAGGCCGTCGGATCGGGATACGCGGTGCGCACCACCTCGACGATGCCGGCGACGCCCGGCACATCGCAGCTCGAGTGATACAGCAGCGCCTGGTCGCCCTTCTTGAAGTCGTCGCGCAGCATGTTGCGCGCCTGGTAATTGCGCACGCCGTCCCACATCGCCGTTTTTTTCGGGCGCTTCGCGAAATCATCGATCCCGAACGTCGACGGC